>Ga0075421_100000126_pt1 | contig 64961 bp, 57 predicted proteins | sample SoiMetdeltSBSDD5_FD_75292 | JGI IMG/M metagenome (GOLD analysis project Ga0075421, IMG submission 75292) | Bulk soil microbial communities from a Populus tree surrounding site in Tennessee, USA - Soil MetaG P. deltoides SBSDD5 | ecosystem: Environmental > Terrestrial > Soil > Tree plantation... | reverse complement strand
GCCGGGCCGGAGATGATGAGCGGGGTGCGGGCCTCGTCAATGAGGATGTTATCTACCTCATCTACGATCGCGAAGTAGCGCTCGCGTTGGGTGCGGCCCTCCAAACTCAGACTCATGTTGTCGCGCAGGTAGTCGAAGCCGAACTCGTGATTGGTGCCGTAGGTGATGTCGGCGGCATAGGCTTCGCGGCGATCCACGAGCCGCAATTGATGTTGATCTTCTTGAGATGACTCGCGCGTGGGATCGAAGAGAAAGGCTTTCTTGCCGTGTTCGGTGCGCGCCGCTTCTTGCAGCACGCCCACGTTCAGGCCGAGCAAGCTGTAAATCGGGCCCATCCAGCGCGCGTCGCGCCGGGCGAGGTAGTCGTTGACGGTGATGACGTGGACGCCGTGATTGGCGAGGGTGTTGAGGTAGGTGGGCAGCGTGGCGACGAGCGTTTTGCCCTCGCCGGTGCGCATCTCCGCAATTTTGCCTTGATGCAGCACGATGCCGCCGATGAGCTGTACGTCGTAATGTCGCTGGCCGATGGCGCGCATGGCCGCCTCGCGCACGGCGGCGAAGGCCTCCGGCAGCAGATCATTCAGCGCGTCTTGTTCGGCGGCGTACTGCTGCTTGGGATCGGCCTCCGTTCCCTGGGTGGCTTTGGCCAGGCGCGCTTTGAATTCGCCGGTTTTGGCGCGGAGTTCGTCATCGCTCAACGCGCGGAACTTCGGCTCGAGGTCGTTAATCGCGGCGACGACCTCGGAGTGTTTTTGAATGTCTTTTTTGTTCGGGTCGCCACCGATGGCTTTGATGAGGTTGCGGAACATTGGAGTAAGAATCCCTTCCTGGTGAAGGGATTATAACACGCAGAGTATTAACCCCTGACTCATCGTAGGTTTTTTCAAAAGTCGCCGCCGCTCACCCTCACCCCCAACCCCTCTCCCGAAGGGAGAGGGGAGAAAAGTATAAGGGTTAAAACTGAAGAGTAAAAATCAAAGGATTGGAAGAATAACCTACGGCGCTCGCACATCAAAACTGGCTTGGTTACTCAGCCCACCGACTTCGCGTTGCAGCGGCTCGCCCAGGCGTTGGTAGTACAAGCCCCACTCCGTGCCGACTAATCCGTGAAAGATGAAACTCGTGTTATCCCACCACTTCAGTGAAAGAATGGTCGCGCCGGAGGCAAAGGGTTGTATGGGGCCTTCCACGGGGGCTAGAAAGCCGCCGCCCGCGCCACCGGCGGGCTGAACCACATAGGCATAGTGATTCGAATCCGGGGACCAACCCAGACCGTTGGGTTGTTGATGGTCAACAACGGTGTCGCCGGTGCCGTCCGTTCGGACCAGATGCACCGCTGACGAGCCATCGGAGGCGCTTTGGCTGTAGATGACAAACCGTCCATCCAGCGAAATCTCCGGTTGCAGTGACCCGCCGAAAACAAAGTTACCGGCCATCGTTGCTAATCTGTTGACACTGCCGTCCACGCCCATCCGGTAAATCGTTCCACTTGAGTCAGCGGCCATCGGATCAGCTGAAGGCACGAACACTGTAAAGAAAGAGTTGTCCGGGCTCCAGACTGCCGTCGGCTTGAGGGCGTACTCGCTATAGGTGGAGATGAATGGGAAGTCGAGCAGATGTTGATGGTGACTGCCATCGGCGTTGACCAGATCAATTGCCTGCGGCAGCGAGAGAGCGATATATTGGCCATTGGGCGAGAGGAAGAAGCGACCAACGCTGTCGCGCGAGAGAACATTTAGCACCGTGCCGGTGTCCGCGTCCACTTTCCACAAATCGTTGTACGTGTATTCTCCAGGTCCACCTTCACCACTTAGAAGGGTGTAGCGCAGGTTGAAGAAAAGTGTGTGCGTCCCACTCTGCCATTCGAAGACATTCGGTGATTCGGCAATAGTGGGATCGCCGCGCGTGATTTGGTCGCGGCTGACTAAGCGGTGATTCCCAGAACCATCGGAATGAACGAGCCAGAGTTCGGAGGTGTAGTTCGGAAAATTGAGCAGATAGGCGATCAATCCGCCATCGGGTGAAATTTGCGGTGAACTGACGGTGCTCTCGCTACTGGGATCCGCCAGGAGCCTCGGTGTGCCATCCACATTCAAACAATAGAGTTGGCTGCCAATGGCGTACGCGACCGAGCAGGCGAAGGCAGGCGGCGCCGAGGTGGCCGTCTCACTTGGAACAGTTGTGGGCGCGGGCGTCTCGGTTACAGCGGCCTCGGTGGTGGGGGTGGGCGCGCTGGCCGTGAGAGTGGCGGCGACGGCTGTGGCGATGGCATCCGGGCCGGAAGTCGGCGTAGAAATTTGAGTGCCCGGGAGGTTACAGGCTAACGCGGCGAGGGTTAATGAAAGTAGGATAAAGTATAGGCGACGCATGGAAGTTAGTTCCTTACGGAATACGGAATACGCAATACGAAGACATATCCCGTATTCCGTATTCCGTCTACTCGTTGAACATCTCCCCCACACTCCGGCCTTCATGCGCGCGGCGAATGACCTCGCCCAGCAGTGAAGCGACCGAGAGCACTTTCAAGTTGGGCAGCTTCAGCATTTTCTCGGCGGAGATGGGGATGGTGTTGGTGGTGACGATTTCCGTGAGCGGCAGGCGGCTCAAACGGTCGGCGGCCGGGTTCGAGAGGACCGGATGGACGAAGCAGAGATAGATGTTCGCTGCGCCGTGTTCTTTGACGATCTGCACCGCCTGCGAGACCGAGCCACCGGTATCAACTTCGTCGTCAACGATGATCACATCGCGGCCGGACACATCGCCGATGACGGTCATGGCCTGCGCGTTGGCGTCGTTCCCGGTGCGGCGTTTTTCGATGAAAGCCATCGGCGTTCCCAATCGGGCGGCGAAGTTGCGGCCTTTTTTGGCAAAGCCCAGATCGGCCGTGACGATGACTGGATCGTGGAGGTCCTCGCGCTTTTGCAGGAAATACTCGGTCAGGAGGTGGAAAGCGGTTAGCACGTCACCGGGGATGGAGAAGAATCCCTGGATTTGCCCGACGTGCAAATCAATGGTGATGTAACGGTCGGCGCCGGCGACTTCCATCATGTCCGCCATCAAGCGCGCGGTGATGGGCACCCGCGGCTGGTCCTTTTTGTCCGAGCGGCCATAGGCCAGGTACGGGACGACGACTGTGATCCGGGCGGCGGAATCCAGCTTGAGGGTCTGGATGGTGATGAGCAGTTCCATGATGTTGTCGTTAACGGGCGAGCACATGCTCTGGATGATGTACACGTCCTGCCCGCGCACGCTGGAATGCAGCCGGACAAAAATATTTTCGTTGGGAAAGCGGATGATGTCCCGCCCGCCCAACGGCGCTTCCAGGTAGCGCGCAATTTCCCCAGCCAAGTCCGGGCAGGCCGTGCCGCTGAAAAGTTTGATTTCGCCGTACCGATGTGAGTCGCGATGATGAAGGTTGGACATAAGGGTGGGAGTCACTCCGCTGAATTAAGCCGATGCCAGTCTTCGCGCAGAAAAGCCATGATAAGTGTATCGCGATAGGCGCCGTTGTGAAAATTGTCCTGGCGCAAGCGGCCTTCCAATTCGAAGCCGACTTTCTCATAACTCCGGATGGCGCGCGCATTATCTGAGAAAACCCGCAAATAAATCCGGTTGAGATTCAAGGTATTAAAGCCCCAGGCGACGAGTGTCTGCATGGCATCCGTTCCATAGCCCTGTCCCCAATATTCCCGCGCGCCAATGGTGATGCCCACTTCGCCGGAACGGTTGCGCCAATCCAGACTGTGATAGCCACATGAGCCAATGTGCAGCCACGGCGCCATGGTGCGATCGGAGGCTTGGGCATCAATCGCCCACGCTTGCAAGTCCCCGGCGGCCAGGTTCCGCTCGAACCACTGCTCTTCTTGCCCCTGGCTGAGCGGCAGATACAGGGCGAGGTTGCCGCGTAGTTCCGGATCGGCGAACCATTTGACAAAGCGCGGCAGGTCATCCTTTTCTATTGGGCGCAGACGAATGTTTTCTCCGAGGATCATAGGCGACCTCCTGCATTAAAACGCAACCACGGATTGCACCGATTACACGAGGGTGAATGTTTAAAAATCTGTGAAATCGGCCCGCCCCGGCTGCGCCGAGCAGGCCGGAGTGTAATCCGTGGTTACCAATCTTTTGCCAACTGCCGCGCGGCGCTGGCCGGGTCTACCTCGCGCGCCAGGACCCGCTCGACGACGGCGTTCAATTTCCCATTCCCCAGGCGCGTGAGCATCTCGGCGAACAGCGCTTCCCGCAAGCGCGTCTTCAATTCATAAGCCAGGCCTTCACGTTCGCGCTGCTTCAGTTCACCCGAGGCGTGTAGGTGATGGCGATGCTGCTCCAACGCTTCCACGACTTCCGTGATCCCTTGGCCCTCCAGCGCGACTGTTTGGAGGATGGGTGGATTCCACCTTAGACCGGTGAGGTCTTTTTCAGACTTCACGGGTTCAGGCGTTGAGTTGAAAGTTGGCTGATGATGCCCACGCATTTTATCGTCGGCCCAGGTGCGAGCAACGGGGTGCGCCAGGTCCAGGGAAGCGCGCAGCGCGCGGGCGGCGTTTTCAGCGCCGGGCAGATCGGCTTTGTTGACCACAAACACATCCGCAATTTCGAGCAGCCCGGCTTTAATGGCCTGGACATCATCTCCCAACCCCGGCGCTTCGATGACCAGGACCGTATGCGCGGCTCGGGCAATGTCCACCTCGGCCTGTCCAGCGCCCACGGTTTCAATCAGAATTTTTTCGAAACCGGCCGCGTCCAGCGCCTTGATCGCATCGGCGGTCGCGCGGGCCAATCCGCCGGACGAACCTCGGCTGGCCATTGAGCGGATGAACACCCCGGGATCGCCGGCTAAATCACGCATGCGAATGCGATCGCCCAAAATCGCGCCGCCGGTGAAGGGGCTGGAGGGATCAATGGCGAGGATGGCGACGGTGTGATTCTGACTCCGCAGCGTTTTAGTCAATTCATTGACCAGGCTGCTTTTGCCGGTTCCCGGCGCGCCGGTGAGGCCGATCAAGTGGGCTCGGCCGGTATGGGGAAAGAGCGCCGCCAAAGCCGACTCCGCCTCCGGCGCGCCGTTTTCAATTTGGGTCAGCAGACGCGCCAGCGCCCGACGATCACCGGAGAGGATGGAAGAGGGATTAATCATACTTCTCATGTGCTAAATGATAAGTGACGCGTGACACGTGACGAGTGAAAACCTGGTCACGTGTCACGCGTCACGATTCACGTTTTACCGCCTCACGTACCGCTGCGATCACCGTTTCCGTGCTGGCGCCGGGGCCAAAGACTCCCGCGACTCCCATTTCCTTGAGGAGTGGAATATCGTCCTCCGGGATAATCCCGCCGACGAAAACTTTCACCTCCGGTTGACCATTGGCGCGCAGCAGTTCCAGAATTCGAGGGACGAGGGACATATGCGCGCCGGAGAGAATAGACAGGCCGACGACATCTACATCTTCTTGCAGCGCCGCCTCGGCGACCATCTCCGGCGTCTGGCGCAGGCCGGTGTAGATCACCTCCATGCCGGCGTCGCGCAGCGCGCGCGCAATCACCTTCGCGCCGCGATCATGACCATCGAGTCCGGGTTTGGCCACCAGCACCCGGAGGTTGCGCTGTGCATCTGACATGGAGTCGGAATAATGGATTAGCTCAGGTGAGCCTTCGGCGGATGAAACTGTTGGAACGGAAAATCTATTTGCGGCCTGATTATACCGCAACTCCAACTTGCTCGACCCTGGTGACGGGCGTAGAATAAGGCCCATGGTTGAAGCGGCCAATACACCTGCCACCCCGATGCAAAGCCCGGTTTATCGGCGGGCCATTCTGGATCAAGTCACGATGATCGTCGTTTTGATCATCCTGGCGACGACGGTGATTCTGTATGCCCTGCCGGCCGTGGCGGCCTTGAGTTGGATTCAGCTTCCTTTTCTGGGCGGGTTTGTCGAGAAGACGCATGCTTTCAATGATGTCCACTCGGAAGGCGCGGACCAATGGCCGGCCTTCAAGGCCGGTGTCCAACGGGCGGATCTGCTCATTGCCATCAACGGTATCTCCGTCCCGCGCGATAACGACCTGACAGATGAACTGAGGAAGTACGCCCCCGGCCAAACCGTCACCTTAACGGTTGAACGTAAGGATGGAACGCGGGCAGAGGTGGCGGTTGGCCTCACCCGTTTTGCCTTCCGAGACCTCGCCACACTTTTCATCATCCCGTATTTGATCGGCCTGGTCTACCTGGGGATTGGCGTCTGGGTGTTTTATCTCCGGCGGGGTGAGCCGGCGGGACGAGCCTTTGCGCTCTTCTGCTCGGTGACGGCCACGGCGTTATCCGGCCTGTTCGATTTTTACACGACCCACATTTTGGTGTGGGGCTGGACGTTGGCCATCCCGGCGGTGGGCGCCGCCCTGCTGACCCTGGGATTGGTTTTTCCGCAGCAAATTGCCTCGCTGGAAAAGTGGCCCTGGTTCCGGCTCATTGGCTTTGTGCCCATGTTCCTCCTGGCCGGTTACACCCTCTACACCGAATACGGGCGAGGCGTGGACCCGCGGGCGTATCTGACCGCCTGGATTTACCAGGATGCGTACATGGGGCTGGGCGCGGTCTTCTTTTTAGCCACCGTTCTCTACCGCTGGCGTTTCAGCGCCTCGCCGATTGCGCGCGAACAGAGCAAAGTGATTCTCGCCGGCGCGGCGGTCGGTTTCTCAATGATGTTAATTTGGGTGGGGCGGATGCTGATGGCGGCGTTGCTGCAAATCCCGCTGCCGTCACTCAACGCGGCGCTCGCCCTTCCGCCGCTCGTTTTGTTCCCGGCGGCGGTTGCCTATGCCATCCTGCGCTATCGCTTGCTGGACATGGATGCGCTGATTGGGCAGTCGCTGGTCTATGCTTTGATGGGGGTGGCGGCAATCGTCGGCTATGGCTTGATCCTGACCGGCATCAGCTTAATTGTGGGGAGGACGCTCCATCCCGAGGCTGATAATCCGGCGATCTTAGGGCTGATCGTCTTCATTTTAGTCCTGGTCTTCAATCCGCTGCGCGAACGTTTGCAGCGCACAGTGGATCAAACCTTTTTCCGCGGCTCGCGCGCTTACTCGCAGCGCTTGGAGCAATTTGGACGGGCGCTGACGCGCGCGGTGGCGCTGGAAGATATTGTCCGCGCGTTGCAAGAACAAATCGAGGGCGCACTGCGTCCGGCGCACTTCTACCTTTTTCTGCGTGATCCAAGCAGCGATGACTTCGGCGCTTATGCTGGAAGTGGCTCACTGCGCCGGACCGACATTCGCTTTGCCGGCGATGGCGCTTTGGCGACTACCTTGGGGGCTGAGCGCTCCAGCCTCTATCTCACCTCCGAAGGCCCCCTGCCGCTGAGCCTGATGCAGGAACGCGCCCGACTGGCCGTGCTCGGCTCGGCGGTTTACGCGCCGCTGCCGGGCAAGGCGGGACTGGCCGGCTGGCTGGCGATCGGGCCGAAGCTCTCGGGCGAACCGTTCAGCCGCGACGACTTGCGCTTCATCGAATCGCTCACCGACCAATCCGCCTTAGCGGTCGAACGGGCGACGGTCATCACCGACCTGGAACGGCGGGTGCGCGAGTTGAACGTTCTGAGTCAAATGTCGCAGGCGGTGAACTTTACCATCTCCTACGACGATTTGTTGGAACTGATTTACGCGCAGACCAGCAAGATTATGGATGCGCGTAATTTCTACATCATCCTGAAAGATGCGCGCGGCACGTCGTTCAATTACGCCTTTTATGTGGAGAACGAAGAACGGGCTATTGAGGAAGAGGGCAAACCCTGGCCGATTGGCCGGGGCCTGGCGACCGAGATCGTGCGCACCGGCCAACCGATCCGCACCGATGACTACCACGCCGAATGCCGCCGACGAGGGGTACCGCCGCGCTCCAAGAACTTCAAAGCCTGGATGGGCGTGCCGCTCAACACCGGGGCCGACACCATTGGCATCATGAGTGTGGCCGCCTTGGATCTCGGCACGACCTTCACCGAGGATCAACTCAAGATCTTCTGGGCGATTGCGGATCAGGGCGCCTCGGCGATGGTTAAAGCGCGCCTCTTTCAACAGACCGAACAACGCGCGCGCCAGTTGGCAACGCTCAACGAAGTCAGCACCCGCATGGCCTCCACACTGACGCTTGATCCCCTGCTGCAGGGCATCATGGACAGCTCGGTGGAGATTCTATCCTGCGAGGCCGGCAGCCTGTTCCTGATTGACGAGGAAACCGGCGAGTACGTCTTCCGAGTCGCGGTGGGGTCGGTGGGCCAGAACTTGATCGGGATGCGCGTGGCCCGTGGGAAGGGTTTTGTCGGTGAGGCGATCGAGTCCGGTTCCGCGTTGATCGTTAACGATGTGCAGAATGACCCGCGCTGGTTCAAGGGTTCGGACGAGTCCACCGGCTTTATCACGCGCGCGCTCATGGTCGTGCCGTTGCGGCGCGGCGAACACAACGTGGGTGCGATTGAGGTGATCAACAAGCGGGATGGCACGACCTTTGGCGACGACGACCAAAATCTACTGACGGCCTTTGCCGGCCAGGCGGCGGTGGCGATTGAGAATGCTCGCTTGTATACGCAAACGGATCAGGCGCTCACCGCGCGCGTCGAAGAGCTTTCGATTATGCAGCGCATTGACCGTGAGTTGAACACGGCGCTGGATGTGAAGCGGGTGATGGGCTTGACGTTGGATTGGGCTATGCGGAGCACCGGCGCCTCTGCCGGCTCGGTCGGGATCGTCACCGAAAGCGGCATTCATATCATTGCCACCGAGGGCTACGGAGATACGGTAGAAAAGTTGCAGGATACACCCCTCCCGCTGGACGAAGGTATCATGGGCCGGGTGGTGCGCACGGGCGAGATCAACTTGGTGGGGAATGTGGACACAGACCCGGACTACCGCGGCATCCTCGATGCCACTCGCTCCCAACTAACGATCCCCATCAAACGCGAGGCGGAAGTGGTGGGGTTGATTAACCTGGAAAGTCCGGAAGAGGAGGCTTTCAAGGAAGAGCAGGTCGCGTTTGTCGTTCGTCTGGTGGATCATGCCTCGGTCGCCATCACGAACGCGCGGCTGTACGCCGAGGTGAATGCGGCCAATATTGCCAAGAGCGAATTTGTCTCCTTGGTGGCGCACGAACTCAAGACGCCCATGACCTCCATCCGGGGCTATGCCGACTTACTCCTGGGCGGCGCGGTGGGGTCGGTCAATGATATGCAGAAACAGTTCCTGGGGACGATCCGCGGCAACGTCGAACGGATGGCGACCCTCGTCTCCGACCTGGCGGACATCGCGCGCATCGAGTCCGGGCGCATGCGGCTGGAACAGAAGTCCATCCCCATTCAGGGAGTGATTGACGATGTCGTCCGCACGACCAGCGCGCTGATTGATGGCAAGAAGCAGACGCTGACGTTGAACATCGCGCCGGACCTACCTAACATTTGGGCGGATTACACCCGCGCCGCGCAAGTGCTGACGAATTTGGTGTCGAATGCTTACAAGTACACTCCTGAAAGCGGCGAGATTGTCTTGCGGGTGACGAAGGAAGCGAATCAGTGGGACCCGGAGGGCGCGCCGGAAGTCATCCATATCGCCGTGAAAGATAACGGGATTGGCATTGCGCCGGAGGATCAGGCCAAGCTTTTCCAGAAGTTCTTCCGCGCGGAAGACCGCGTGGCGCGGGAGATGGCTCCCGGAACCGGGCTGGGCCTGAACATCGTCAAAAATTTGGTTGAGCTACAAGGGGGAAAGATCTGGTTCGAAAGCGAATTCCGCAAAGGCAGCACCTTCCACTTTACGCTCCCCATCGCGCCGGCTGAAGAAAAAGTGGGCGTGAGCACGTAACAATCCTTTGGGTACTCAGCTTTTTAATCACGAACCATTCGGCTCATTCGCGTAATTCGTGATTAACCGCCCCGTTAATCCAAATCCACCAGTTGGCGAATATTCCCGCTTACCGCATTGCGCGTGAAAGGCTCGGAGCGTGGGCCAATCCGCATCGGCATTCCGCGCCGGGTGGATAAGGCAATTTTCATTTTGGTCTCAATCTTTGTTCCCGGCGGGGTTGTCAGGCGATAGCGTTGGAGCAACAAGGCGGTGATGATCTTGAATTGCATTACGGCGAATGAAGTCCCCAAACACGCATGTGCCCCGGCGCCAAAGGGGAGATATTCATAGGGCGTGGGCGCCAGCGTGTTCCACCGCTCAGGCCGAAAGCGCTTGGGTTCAGGATACAACTCGGGCAGGCGGTGGGTCACAAACGGACTGAGCGTCACCCAGGAACCTTCCGGCAACGTGTAAGGCCCCAATTCAAAGGCGCGGGTACCCCGACGCCACACAGAACTTAGGGGTGGCAGAATCCGCAGACTTTCTTTAATCACGCGATCCAGGAGCGGCAATTGTTTTAATTGTTCGCGCGTGGGTGGCGCACCGTGCAGCGTGCCCTCAAGTTCATCACAGACCTCGGCGGTCACCCGGGGATGCTGGGAAAGCAGAAAGAGAATCCAGGTCAGCGCCACGGCGCTTTTCTCGTGGCCGGAAATAAATGCCACGTTGGTTTGGCCGATCAACTCCTTCTCCGTCATCCCGGCGCGCCCCTCCGCCTGCGCTTGAATCAAGAGCGCCAATAAGTCCGGCGGAGCCGCTTGCGCCTGGCGCTGCTCAATCATTGCCCGAATGTAGCCTTCCAGTTTCTCAGAAACCTGTAACAAGGTACGGTAAGGCAACCCCGGAAGATTGTAGGGCAGCAAATTCACCACATCCGCCGTAAACAACTGCAGCCAGTGTTCAATCAACGGGCCAAGCGTTTGCGCCATTTCGCCGGAGGCTTCTAGACCAAAGAAGGTTCGGGTCGTCATGGCGAGCGTTAATTGCCGTAACTCGCGGGTCAGGTCCACGACCTCGCCCACCGGCCAACGATCCAGAAAATGCTGCGCGGTCGCCACCATCGCCGCATAATAATTTTTAAGCTGATCGTCGTGGAAGGCCGGCGTCATTAATTGACGTTGCCAGTGGTGCCGGTCGCCGTCCATATTCAGCAAGCCGGCGCACAGCCGGCGGACGGCGGAATCCTCCGGCGTAGGCAGGAAGAGCAGTTTTACACTAAACAGGTCCGGGTTAGTCAGCAACTGCCGGTTGTAGTCCGGGCCAAAGGCAAAAACCCACTCCGGCTCATTTTCCACGAAGGCGACGACGGAGCCATAGGTTTCATATAACTTTTGCATCGAGGCAACGGGATTGCGGAAATAGCGGAGGTAATTGCCGCGCCAGCCTAAGAGGGGCATCGCCCGTGGGCCGGGGATAAAGCCGGGTGGATGGGGAACTTGATTACTCATCGCGCGGGATCCCTTGCAGGCGACCCGCCACTTTTTCAGTCTGGCTCATGTGCCATTCTCCCTTGCTATCTGGATCGGGATGTGTCAGTGGATGTCAGGCTTAATTGGGGAAGCGGTTATAACTGGACTTGATCTGGTTAACGTAAATTGCTTAACAGAATTCTTGCTCAAGCCGCCGTCCCTTCGGCAAGCTCAGGGCTGGCCCCGGCGGCGAGGACGAGCGTAAAGCAATTAAGGTTAACGTGAATAATCCTATCAGAGCCGCGCTTAAAGAACGCTTCAAAAACCGGACCTGGAAACCTGACACGCTTCGCGGGCGTGTTCAAGAAGTGCCTAACCGCCCTGACCCAAACCTCAGATTGACCTCCCTAACCCACCTGCCTATACTCAGGCGGGGAGTCGGCGGACCCGGCTCCCCAACCACCCACTCTCATGAACAACACTCTCCACCTGCTCCTGGTTGACGACAATTCCAATGATCGCGAATTAGTCATGCACGAACTCCGCCAGCAGTTCCCGGAGGTGCAGGTTGAGCAGGCGGCCAGTGCGGAGGAACTGGCTCAGGTGTTGGAGAAGTCGAGCTGTGAAATTGTGATTGTGGACTACCAACTGGTCTGGACGAACGGCTTAACCGTGCTGCAGGCGGCTAAGGCGCGGTGGCCGGACTGTGCGGTCATCATGTTCACCGGCTCGGGGAATGAAGAAGTGGCGGTGGAGGCCATGAAGGCCGGTCTGGATGATTACATTGTTAAATCCCCCAAACATTTTGGCCGGCTCTTGGCTACGGTGCGTTCTAACCTGGAGCAGATTCGCCAACGCCGAGCGCTGAAAGAAACTCAGATCAGCTATCTCAAGCTTTTTGAGGCCGTACCCATTGGCTTGTATCGGATGAATCTCAAAGGGCAGTTTCTGGATGCCAACTCGGCGCTGGTGCAGATACTCGGTTATCCGGATCGGTTGGCGTTGCTGGCCGTCAATGAAGCCGAACTGTACGTGAACGCCGAAGATCACCGACGCTGGCAAGATTTGATGGAGCGTTACGGTGTCGTGCGGAATTTTGAAACCCGGCTGCGCCGGCGGGAGGGGGCGACTCTGTGGGTGCGGAACAGCGCCCGGGCCATTCGGAATGAGGCCGGTCAGATCGCCTATTACGACGGCAGCCTGATGGACTTGACCGAGCGCCGCAAAGTGGAGGAGCGCCAGAAGGCGTTGACGACCGGCTTGCGCGCCGTCGTCGCCAGCGCGGATGAACTGATTAACTGCCCAGACGTGGATACTGTCTTTCGCCGCGCGGTGGAATTGGGCCGGGAGAAACTCGGCTTGGAACGCTGCGCGATTTTTCTGGACGAGGGCGATTATTTTCTGGGAACCTATGGCACCGACCGGCAGGGCCGGACGTCCGACGAGCACGCGCAGCGCTTTCCTAAAAATGAAACCTGGCAAGCCCAGTTGCAGTCACTCGGTCCACAAGCCGATCCGTGGGCAGTTGTGAGGGAGATGCGCCGGGCGTGGGATGGTGAAAAGACGGTGGAATTGGAGGAAGGCTGGATTGCCTTTGCGCCCATCCGGTCGGCGCAGCGGTTGCTCGGTATCTTTATCAACGACGCGGCCATCAGTGGCGCAGCGCTGGACCCCGTCAAGCAGGAAGTCATGGCCGTCTTTTGTTCTTTGCTGGGGAATATCGTCGAGCGCAAACGGGCGGAGGCGGATCTGGCGCAGGAGCGCAATCTGCTCCGGACGCTGATTGATCACCTGCCCGACAACATCTTCGTCAAGGACACACACAGCCGGATGATCCTGGATAATGCCGCTCACCGGAGTCTCTTGGGCGCGGAAAGGTTGGAGGCGGTGGTGGGGAAGACCGACTTTGATTTCTTCGGCCCTGAACTGGCCACGCAATATTTCACGGATGAACAAGCCATCCTGCAGTCCGGGCAGCCGCTCATCAATCGTGAAGAACCCACCGTCGATTCCACGGGCAAGCCGCACTGGCTCTTGACGACGAAAGTGCCTTTGCAGGATGTCCAAGGAAAGATCATCGGCCTGGTGGGCATCAACCGAGAAATTACGGAACGCAAACACGCCGAGCAGGCACTGGAGCGTTCGCTTTCGCTGCTGCAAGCTACGTTGGAATCCACCGCCGACGGCCTGCTCGTCGTGGATGACAAGGGCAAGATCATCAGCTTCAACCACAAGTTCGTAGAAATGTGGCGGCTGCCTGAGACGATTATCGCCGCGCGGGATGATAATCAGGCGCTCGACTTTGTCCTGAGTCAGCTTAAAGAGCCGGAGGTCTTCTTAGCCGGCGTGCGAAGCTTGTATGCACAACCGGACTCCGAAAGCTACGATGTCCTCGAATTCAAAGACGAGCGCATCTTTGAGCGCTACTCGCAGCCGCAGCGGATTGGCGGAAAAAGCGTGGGCCGCGTGTGGAGCTTCCGCGATATAACGCAGCGTAAACAACACGAGCGTGAACAGGCGGCCATCGTCACCATGGCCGCGGCGCTGCGGACGGCGATGACCCAGGCCGAGATGCTCCCGATTATCCTCGATCATGTTTTGAATCTCCTGCAAGCCGACAGCGCCCTCTTAGCCATGCGCGATCCGGCGACCGGCGATACGGTGATTGAGTTGGGACGCGGCGCCGGCGCAAAACTTACCGGCCAGCGCCTGCTGTCGGGCGAGGGGGTGAGCGCGCAAGTGCTGGCCACCGGCCAGGCCTACTGGAATAATGATGCCCAAAACGATCCCGCGTTCAAGCCAGCGGAGCAACTCCAGGAGCTGCCAGCGATTGCCTGTGTCCCACTCATCACGCAAGGGCAGGCGCTGGGCGCGCTGTGGATTGGCCGCAAAACAGAGATTGCCGCCGGTGAGGTTCGACTGCTCACCGCCATCGGTGACATTGCGGCCAGCGCCATTTACCGGGCCACCCTCTACGATCAGACGGAGCAGCGCTTGCAGCGGCTGGCGGCCTTGCGGGATATTGATAAAGCGATTACCGCTAGCCTGGACTTGCGGGTGACGCTCAATATTTTGCTGGATCAAGTGACCACGCAACTGCGCGTCGAGGCCGCCTCGGTCTTGCTGCTCCAGCCCCATTCTCAAATGTTGGAGTATGCCGCCGGGCGAGGTTTTTGGCAGAGCACCATCACCCAAACGCAGATTTATCTAGGTGAAGGCCCCACCGGGCAGGCGGCGCTCGAACGGCGCCTGATTAGCATTCCTGATCTGCGCCAGGTTTCCAAGCAATTCGGACGGGCGAAATTTCTGGCAAGCGAGATGTTCGTCGCCTATTATGCCCTGCCGCTCATCGCCAAAGGTTTGGTCGTGGGTGTCTTGGAAATTTTTCACCGTTCGCCGCTTGATCCGGACCCGGAGTGGGTGGATTTCCTGGAGGCCCTGGGCGGTGAGGCGGCCATTGCGATTGAGAACACGCGCCTCTTCGACGATCTGCAGCGTTCCAATGTCGAACTGTCTCTTGCCTACGACCTCACCCTCGAGGGTTGGTCGCATGCCCTTGACTTACGCGACAAAGAGACTGAAGGTCATACACAGCGGGTAACGGAGATGACTGTTCGTCTGGCCCGCGCCCTGGGCCTGAGCGAGGTCGAACTGGTGCACATTCGTCGCGGGGCGTTGCTGCATGACATCGGTAAAATGGGTATCCCGGACAGTGTTCTGCTTAAACCCGGCCCGCTCACAGACGAAGAATGGGAAGTCATGCGTCGCCATCCGGTCTATGCCTATGAGATGTTGGCGCCCATCACTTACCTGACACCGGCCTTAGACATTCCTTATTGCCATCACGAGAAATGGGATGGGACGGGTTATCCGCGCGGCCTAAAAGGTGAGACGATCCCGCTCGCCGCGCGGCTGTTTGCGGTCGTGGACGTGTGGGACGCGTTGAACTCCAACCGGCCCTACCGGCCGGCCTGGCCGAAAGAAAAAGTGAGGGAGCATATTCAGTCGCTGTCCGGTACACACTTTGAGCCGCGTGTCGTGGAGACATTTCTAAATTTGATCGCAGAGAGGTGAGGCCATTTAGCTGATGATTATTCACAAGTGCTCAAGCCGCCGTCCGGGCGGCGTTGCCCGCGCTGGCCTGCGGGGCGCGGTGAGCACGATATGTACAATCGCCAGGCCATTTAGCCTTTGCCCTGAAAAGCACTTCTGGCTATACTACGTAGGCTAAGAGAAAGACCTGTCCGGCCTTGACCCGCATTACTAAATTCCAACACAGTTCGCGAGACCGGCTGGTCTGAATTTGAATGAAAGGTTCTGCGTCCTTGACGACCGCCTCCCCTGATCGAGTAGATAAAATTGCCTTGCTCAGCCAGACGTTTACCGGCCTGGCTGAGGACGAGTTGCAAGAGATGTCCAAGTTGACCAAGGTCAACACCTATCCTCCCAACCATTTTCTGTGTCAGGAGGGGGTCCATGAGGACGTCTTCTATATCATTGCCGGGGGGGAAGCAGTCATTACCAAGAAAATCAGCGAAAACGAGGGGGAGCGGGTGCTGCGAACCGTGGGGTGGGGCGATTACGTCGGGGAGATGGCGCTCATCCAGAATGCCCCGCGCGCGGCGACGGTGCGCACCACGACTGAATGCACCGTGTTGGAAATGGCCAAGTCCGATTTTGAAGCGATGCTCGGCCGTAGTCCGCGGATGGCGTTAAGCATCATTCGGAGCACGCTCAACCGCATGCGGGCCAATGACCAAATGGCGATCCAGGATTTGCAGCGCACCAATAAGGTTTTGGAACGCCTCGACCACAACAAGCTGGATTTCATTGAAATTGCTGCGCATGAACTCCGCACGCCGCTAACCGTCATGAAGGGTTATATCAATGTCATGCGGCTGGACTCGTTGGTCAAGGGGAATCCCATGTTGATCGAGGTGGTGGAGGGCATCAGCAAGGGAACCGAGCGCCTGCATGAGATCGTCAATACCATGCTGGATGTCACACGAGTGGACAGTGATCAAGTGCGCATTGCGCCGGTCCCCGTGCCTCTAAAAAACGTCGTCAATGACATTGCCCATAATCTGCGCAACGAAGCAGCCTCCCGTAAACTCAACCTGGAGATTGAACACGCGGCGGACACGCCCTATATCAATGCCGATCCGACGCTGATTCAAAAAGCGCTCTATCACTTGATTGTCAATGCGATCAAGTACACGCCGGACGGCGGCCATATTTTTATTCGGACCCGGCCGGTCACGCTCGAAAAGGAAATGCCGGCCGCGGAGATCAGCATTCAAGACTCCGGGATTGGCTTAGACCCGGAACATCACGATTTAATTTTCGAGAAGTTTTATCAAGTGGGATCGGTCGCCCTGCATTCATCCAGCAAGATTGCGTTCAAGGGCGGGGGGCCGGGGCTGGGCTTGGCGATTGCCCGAGGGGTGGCCCGTGCGCATGGGGGAAAGCTGTGGGTTGAAAGCTCTGGCCATGATGAACTAAGATTCCCCGGCAGCACCTTTTATCTGCAACTCCCCGTCAATCCGCCGACTCCGGCGGAAAGCGAGCGGCATATTACGGTTTAGGGCGACTTCTCTAAAGTTCCCTCTGGAAGAGAAAACCAAAAAATAAAGTGGGCGCGGACGACTTTGCCGTCCGCGCCCACTTTATTTTTTGATAAAAGTTTTATCAGTGATTTTGCTAAAAAGCGCCCGCTTGTTCAGGCGGGCGCTGGTCTTTATTCCTTCAACTCAAGTGGGGATTGAGCCTGGCGAGAATGCGTTCCTTTTGCATAAACCCGGTCAGGCGCTCTACCGGCTGGCCGCTTTTGAATAACAGCAGCGTCGGGATGCTCATCACCCCGTATTGCATCGCCGTCTCAACATTGATATCAATATCCAGCTTGCCGACTTTCACGGCGCCGTTCCATTCCTCATTCAATTTATCCACGATCGGCGCCAACATGTGACACGGGGGACACCACTCCGCGGTGAAATCAACCAGCACCGGCTGGGAGCTGTCTAAAACATCCGCTTTGAAACTCGTGTCAGTAAATTCATACAGCGTAGTCATGATCTCCATTCCCTCGCTCAACCCAGTAGCACCAAGCGTAGAAGTGATTGGTATAGTATCTGCACCTAGAGTAGAAGTCAAGGAGAATCAGTCAGATAGAAAAATCTTTAAGCCGAGTGAAGAGTACACGGATGGCACGGAAAAACCCAGATTGCACTGAAAATCAAATAAAAAATCTGTGGCATCCGGTCTTCTTTCCGTGCCATCCGTGTACCAAATAACCTTGTTCATCCTCTAACTCGTTGACACCTCTATATGCTGGCAGTATAATCTTTATCAGTCTTTTAGCACTCTCCCATTGAGAGTGCTAATTGGTGGGATGCTCAATGGACACATTGACAGAACGTCAAGAGATTATTCTGGGCCTAATTATCCGGGATTACATTGACGGCGCCTTGCCGGTGAGTTCCAAGGCGCTCGTGGAGAAGTATAACCTCGGCATTAGCTCGGCGACCATCCGCAATGAAATGGGCCTGCTCACGGAAAAGGGCTATTTGCGCCAGCCGCATACCTCGGCGGGCCGTGAGCCGACTGAAGCCGGCTATCGCTACTTTGTCCAGCGGATCGTAGGGGAAACGGAGCTGCCGCCGGCCGAGCGGCGGACGATCAGTCATCAGTTCTATCAAGCCCGCCAAAACATTGATGAGTGGATGCGGCTCGCTGCCTCGGTCTTGGCCCAACATGCCCGCGGCGCCAGCCTCGTCACCACCCCCCGCCAAATCCAGGCGCGCTTCAAGCATCTGGAACTCATTTCCACGCAAGGGCGTTCGGTGCTCCTGGTCCTGGTGCTCAATGGCGGCGAGGTTCGCCAGCAAATGCTCACGCTTGCCGAACCTGTCTCGCAGGAAGAATTGACCGAAGCCGCCAAACGGATCAATGCGGCCTGCCAAGGGTTGGATGGCGAAGGCGTCGCGACGCATGCCAGCACGTTGCCCACCCTGGAGCAAGAAGTGATGCGTTTGGTGGCGGACGTGATGAAAACCGCCGAGGCCTTTTCCGCCGGCGAGGTCTTCCGGGATGGGGTGACGAACGTGCTCGCCGAGCCTGAATTCGCTACCTCCGACTCGGCCCGGCAGGCGTTGCGTGTCCTCGAAGAAAGAACTTATCTTGAAGAGTTTCTGGCAAAAGCCCTGGCCCCGACTATCGGCGGCGTTCAAGTCGTTATTGGGGGCGAGGACTCCTGGCACGAACTCAAGGATTGTTCGATGGTGCTGACGCGTTATGGCGTTTCCGGCTACGCTACCGGCGCGATGGGCATCCTTGGCCCGCAGCGGATGGCGTATGGCCGGGCTATTTCCACCGTGCGCTATGTCGCCGGATTGATGAGCGATCTGATGTACGAAATTTATTCCGAATAATGCCTATGGAACCTCAAGACGACAACCAGGAAAATAATCCCCAACCCGCCGAAGCCGTTGCCGAAGCCGCGCCGGAAATCGCCCGGCTTCAAAAGGACTTGGAAGCGGTTCAAGCCAAAGCGGCCGAGTACTTGGACGGCTGGCAGCGCTCGCGCGCCGAATTTGCCAATTACAAAAGGCGCGTTGAAAAAGAGCAGGCCGAAACGTATCAAAATGCGGCCGCCCGGATCATTGCGCGCTATTTGGATGTGCTGGATGACTTCGACCGCGCCATGGCCGACCGACCGACGGAGGGTGAGGCTGTCAAATGGGCGGAGGGCATCGCCCTCATTTACCGGAAACTCCAAAACATTCTCGAAACCGAAGGCGTCACCCGGATTGAAGCCGAAGGGCAGGAATTTGATCCCACCCTACATGAGGCCGTCACCCACGAGGAAAGTGATTCTCATCCGGCGGGCCACATCATCGCCGTCCTCCGGCAGGGATACCGGCTCGGAGATCGGGTGATCAGGCCGGCGTTAGTTAGAGTGGCGCGTTAATGACCCTATGAATGGGTGACACGGTGACAAGGTGACGGGGTGATGGTTGAAGGGATCACCTTGTCACCCCGTCACCCCCTCACCTTGTCAGTTTTAGAAAGACCCACAATCTAAGGAGTCACACGTATGGGCAAAATCATCGGTATAGACCTCGGCACCACCAATTCAGTTGTCGCTATCATGGAAGGCGGCGAACCGGTCGTCATCACCTCGTCGGAAGGGTCGCGGTTAATTCCTTCGGTCGTGGCGGTCAATCCCAAGACGGGTGAACGCATGGTGGGTCAAGTCGCTCGCCGCCAAGCCGTGCTGAATCCGGAGAACACCGTCTTCTCCATCAAGCGCTTCATGGGCCGCAAGTTTTCCGACGCCGAGGTTCAGAAGGCCCTCAAACTCGTCCCGTACAAAGTGGATGCGGCGCCGAATGGCGATGTGCGCGTGTACATGGGCGGCAAGGAATACTCCCCCCCCGAAGTCAGTGCCATGATCCTGTCCAAGATTAAAGCGGACGCCGAGGCCTATCTCGGCGAACCGGTCACCCAAGCGGTCATCACCGTCCCGGCTTACTTCAATGACTCGCAGCGGCAGGCCACCAAAGATGCGGGCCGCATCGCCGGATTGGAAGTGCTGCGCATCATCAACGAGCCAACCGCTTCTTCGCTGGCCTATGGCCTAGATAAAAAGAAAGATGAGACCATCGCCGTCTACGACTTGGGCGGCGGCACGTTCGATATCTCGGTGTTGGATGTCGGCGATGGCGTCTTTGAAGTCAAGTCCACCAACGGCGATACCTTCTTGGGCGGCGATGACTTCGATCAGCGCGTCATCAACTGGGTCGCCGACGAATATAAAAAAGATCAAGGCATTGACCTGCGCGCCGACCGGCAAGCCTTGCAGCGCCTGAAGGAAGCCGCGGAGAAGGCCAAGATTGAACTCTCGACCGTCATGCAAACGGAAATCAGTCTCCCCTTCATTACGGCGGACGCCTCCGGCCCCAAACATCTAAACATGACTCTCAGCCGCGCCAAGCTGGAGCAGTTGTGTGAGGACCTGATCCAACGCTCAACCCGGCCAGTGACTCAAGCGCTGGATGACGCCAAGGTTAAACCGAGCGCTATTGATGAAGTGGTGCTGGTCGGCGGCATGACGCGCATGCCGGCTGTTCAAGAAGCCGTGCGCAAGGTTTTCAACAAAGAACCGCATAAAGGCGTCAACCCGGATGAAGTCGTAGCGGTCGGCGCGGCGATTCAAGCCGGTGTTTTGGGCGGCGAAGTCAAAGACATTCTCCTCTTGGATGTCACTCCGCTCTCGCTCTCGATTGAGACTCTGGGTGGCGTCGCCACCGCGCTCATCGAGCGCAACACGACCATCCCCACGCGCAAGAGTCAGGTCTTCTCCACCGCCGCTGACATGCAGACCTCGGTGGAAATCAAAGTTGTTCAGGGTGAACGCCCCATGGCCACCGACAACAAGCTGCTGGGCAATTTCATTTTGGATGGTATTCCCCCGGCCCCGCGCGGCGTGCCGCAAATTGAAGTCACCTTTGACATTGACGCCGATGGCATCCTCAAAGTCTCGGCGCAGGACAAAGCCACCGGCCGCTCTCAGCACATCACCATCACCGCCTCTTCTGGGTTGAGCAAGGATGAAGTGGAGAAGATGACCAAAGACGCCGAAGCGCATTCGGCGGAAGATAAGCGCCGCAAGGAAGAAGTGGAAACCCGCAACGCAGCGGACGCCGCCGCTTTTACCGCCGAGAAAGCGCTGCGTGACGGCGGCGACAAAGTTCCGGCCGAAGTGAAGAAGACGGTCGAAGAAAAAGTGGCCGCCGTCAAGAAAGCCCTGGAAGGTCAGGACATGGAAGCGATTAAGCGCGCCACCGACGAACTCTATCAGGTCATCCAGCAAATTGGCTCGGCCATGTATGGACAGCCGGGCGCGGGTCCTACCGGCGGGCCGGAAGAAAAGCCAAGTGACGGCAAAGGCGGCGAGGACGTCGTGGAAGGCGAATTCAAAGAGGCGTAGAAAGGGCGACGGAAGACGGATAACGGTGGACGGAAGCCTAACCTCCGTCCACCGTCATCCGTCTTCCGTCCTTGAACTGTGGCTACCAAACGCGATTACTACGAAATCCTGGGTGTGCAGCGCCAAGCCAGCGCCGATGAGGTCAAGCTGGCCTATCGGCGGCTGGCCAAGCAATATCACCCGGATGTTAATAAAGAAAACGGCGCCGAGGATAAATTCAAGGAAATCAGTGAAGCGTATGCCGTCCTCTCGGATGAAGAGAAGCGCGCGGCTTACGACCGGTATGGCCATGCCGGCGTCACGGGGGTGGGCGCTCAGGATTTTTCCGGGTTCGGCATGGAAGACATCTTCGAAAGCATCTTTGGCAACTTCGGGATGCGCACCAGTTCGCGCCGGGGCCCGCGGCGCGGCGCTGATCTGCGTTACGACCTCCACCTCACCTTTGAAGAAGCCATCGCCGGCCTCGAGCGCGAAATCGAGATCACCCGGCATGAGATTTGCAGTGCCTGCCGGGGCAGCGGCGCCGAACCGGGCACCACGCCCATTCGCTGCACCACCTGCCGGGGAACCGGCGAAGTCCGGCAAGTCCGCCAAACCTTCCTCGGTTCCATGGTCAATGTCACCACCTGCCCAACGTGTCGCGGCGCCGGCGAAACGATCTCGACTCCGTGCCATGTCTGCCACGGGCTGACCTTAATTCGGCAAACGCGTCGCCGGACGATTTCCGTTCCGCCCGGCGTGGATACCGGAACGCAGATTCGCCTGTCGGGGGAAGGGGAGCCCGGAACCAATGGGGGGCCGCACGGCAACCTGTACGTCGTCATCACGGTTAATCCCCATAAATATTTCCGCCGCCAGGGCAACGATATTATTTTGGAAGTGGCGATCAACGTCGCGCAGGCCGCACTCGGCGCGGAAATTACCGTCCCCACCACCGGCGGCTCCGAGAAAATCAAAATTCCGGTCGGCACGCAATCCGGCACCGTCTTCCACCTGCGCGGTAAAGGCGCTCCGATCCTGCAGCGCAATGCGCGCGGCGACATGCGGGTCATCGTCACCGTCGCCACGCCGACCGGCCTCAACGCCGAACAGAAAAAACTCCTCAAAGAATTCTCCAAAAGCTTAAGTGAGGAGGCCGCTCCGCAAGAGAGTGGTCTGCTCGACCGGCTGCGCGGTGCGTTGCCCGGCGATTAGGCTCGGCCCTCCTTCCTCTTTTGAACTGGCTGGAAGTTTCCCTGACGGTGAACGGCGAGGCCGCTGAGGCGGTGGCCGATGTGCTCGCGCGTTTTGCGCCTCAGGGTGTCGCGCTCGAGGCGACGCAAATTGAGACGACGCCCGACGATGCCGGTCGGGCCATTGGCCCAGTCTGCGTCCGCGCTTACCTCCCCGCTGACTCGAATCTAGAAGCCACGCGCACTGCGTTGGAAGAAGCCCTCTGGCATTTAGGACAAATCCTGCCGCTGCCCGCGCCCACCTATCAAACGGTTGTGGAAACAGACTGGGCCGAAGCCTGGAAAGTAAACTTCCACCCGCTTCGCCTTGGACGACGGTTGATGATTGTGCCCGCCTGGCTTAACCCACCGCTGGAGCCGGAAGATATTCCCATTCGGATTGATCCCGGCATGGCGTTTGGGACGGGGACGCATCCCACCACGCAACTGTGTCTGGCGGCGATAGAAAAACATCTGCGACCGGGTCAATCCGTGCTAGACCTGGGAACCGGTTCCGGGATTTTGTCAGTGGCGGCGGCCAAACTTGGTGCCGGCCCGATCTTGGCCTTGGATATTGACGCGGAAGCGGTGCGGGTGGCGCGCGAGAACACCGCACTGAACGGCGTGGCTGAACGCATTCACATCGAACAAGGTTCGTTGGCGGAAGTCCTCGCCGGTCGGTTCAGCCTTCAGGCGGCAGAGTTGGTCGTTGCCAACATCCTCGCGCGGGTGATCGTCGAATTGCTGGAACAAGGCTTAGACCAGACCGTAAAACCCGGCGGACTGTTGATCGTCTCCGGTATCCTCGATTCACAAGCCTATGAAGTGAGAGCCGCGCTTAAAGCCAAGGGGCTAAATATTCTGGCGGAAGAGCATATAGAGGATTGGGTCGCGATCATCGCGCGTCGTCCCTAACCCTCCCCACATCCTGAGCGGAGCGCCGCGCCTTTCGACTTCGGCTTCGCCTCCGCTCAGAGCACGCGGCGCGCAGTCGAAGGACGCGATGGGGCAGGTGGCTGGGTGGGGGTAAAAAAAACCGCTCCATAAGGAGCGGTTTGCGATGGACGACTCAAATAGCTTGAAGTTAACTGGCAGGCTCCTCCGGCGGAGGCGCTTGGCCGCCGCTGGTATTAAAGCGATAAACAATGCGCCCGCGCGTCAAATCATAAGGTGACAGCTCCACTTTGACCCGGTCACCCAACAAAATGCGGATGTAATACTTGCGCAATCGGCCAGAGAGATAAGCTAAAACGGTGTGGCCGTTTTCCAACTGTACCCGGAAGGTGGTGCTTGGCATCGCCTCCACGACTTGACCTTCCACGACGATCTTTTCTTCAGTCTTTGTCATACGTACACTGCCTCATTCTTCCTCTACAGATAACCCAGTCTCTTCCGGCAGGTTGTCCGCTGTTTCATCTTGGGCTTTCTCGCCTTCATTTAGCTTAAGCGAGAGACCCACGCGCTGCCGTTCGGGTTCAACACTCAAAATTCTCACAGAAACCTGGCTCCCTTCCTCGACCGGCGGCTGGCCGACCAATTGGCTGGAGTGCAATAAGCCTTCAATGCCCTCGCCCAGGTCCACAAAAGCTCCAAAGGAGGCCACGCGCGTCACCGTCCCGGTAACGATCTGTCCCACCTGGAAACGACTGGTGACCCGCGACCACGGGTCCGGCTGGCGGCGTTTCAGACTCAATCCAATCCGCTTGCCGTCCTGATCAATTTTTAAAACTTCCACTTCCACTTCCTGGCCCACGGTCAAAACTTCGCCGGGGTGTTTCACCCGCCGCCAGGCTAATTCTGAAATGTGGATCAGGCCATCCGCGCCCCCCAAATCCACGAACGCTCCAAAATCTCGCAGGCCGGTAACAACGCCCTTGCGAACCTGACCTTCCACCAGGTCGCCCAGCAGTTTGCCTTTCTGCTTCTCGCGGTACTCCTTCTGAGCATTCCGCTGGGAGAGCACCAACCGCTGACGCTGGCGATCTACCTCGATCACCTTGAACCCCATCCGGTGTCCCACCAGGGTCGCTAACCGGCTGGGCCGTTCGTTCTCCGGGATGCCCCGCGGCAAATCAGTTAGATGGGAGGCCGGAACAAAGGCACGTATCTCGCCAAATTGGACGATCAATCCGCCTCGATTGTGGCCGGTGACTACGCCTTCCCAAACTTCGCCGGTGGCCTGCAATTGTTCGGCGGTTAGCCAGTCCTGTTGCTGCCGGGCCTGATTGACGGAGGCCAGGAGATTGCCATCTTTGTCCTGAGTCTGAATGACCACCACCGAAACTTCCTGGCCGACCTGGAAGTCCATGCCCTCCTCGGCCAGTTTTTCCACCTCGGAGCGGGGCACGACCGCGTCCCGTTTTAAGCCGAGGTCCACGATCATCCCTTGTGGGTCCAGGGCGAGGACACGACCAGAGAGAACATCACCGCGCTCAGGACTGCGCGTGTTGTCTGAACTCTCGAAGAGTGATTTGAAGTCTGATTCCGTGTCGGTTGCCATTCATACCCCCTGAGAAATAAAAAACTCGGCGCTTAACCCTGAACGTCAGGGTCTGCCGAGTTGCCGGGGTCAACGAGTCTGAGAAACAAGGATCCAGGTCACGAGTGACTTAGTTCATCTCCGACGATGACATCATCGCAAAATCGGCGTTAAACATTCAGTACACAAACTTAACAACTTATCTTGGCCGCATTATACCTCTGGTCATCCTCCTATGTCAATTTTTTGCTCGAAATCATTTCATTCCGGGCGCCTGATAATTGACTCGGCTCAGGCTTTGTGACGGGTTACACAATGAGACTAAAGCTGCCTATTTGGTGTATAGTGCTCTAGAGTTAACGGGATTGGGTCTTAAAATGGCATGGCATGGCTGACCGGTTTTGGGTTGGCCTGCTCTCTCAGTCCACCGTGATTTTGCCTCATTCGCAGAGGGTGGTTACAGCACCCTACTCAATCGGCGTCCCCCTTGCTCCAAAAAACGCCGAGGACCTCACCACCTTTGATCTCCATCAGCCCCAGCGGCCAAGAAGCGTACAGCTTTCGGCGGTTCGCCTCCGCCTTTAAGAGATGCTCAGAACTAGGAGTCAATGGAAGGACTTATGCAGACCATGAATGACCGGCTGACCGAACAACGTAACTCTTCCCTCAAATGTATTGCCGTCGTCGGCAATTATCTGCCGCGCCAATGCGGCATTGCCACCTTCACCACGGATCTGTGTGAGGCGCTGACGTCCGCCTTGCCGGAAATCAACTGTTTTGCGCTGCCGGTGAACGATACCAATGAAGGCTACCCCTATCCCGATCGCGTCCGCTTTGAGCTGACGGAACAGGATATCCGTTCCTATCATCGCGCCGCTGATTTTCTGAACATCAACAATGTCGACCTGGTCTGCTTGCAGCACGAATATGGAATTTTTGGGGGACCCGCCGGCAGCCACATCCTGGCGCTGCTGCGCCGCCTGCGCATGCCGATTGTGACCACGTTACATACCCTCCTGCGCAACCCCAATCCCAAAGAACGCAAAGTGACGGAAGAACTTGTGCATCTCTCCGACCGCGTCGTCGTCATGAGCGAACGCAGTTCGGAATTCTTGCAGGAAATCTATCACGCGCCGGCGGAAAAAATTGACATCATCCCGCATGGCATCCCGAACGTGCCCTTCGTGGACCCGAACTTCTATAAAGATCAGTTCGGTGTTGAAGGCAAAACCGTCCTGCTGACTTTCGGTCTCTTGTCACAGAATAAAGGCCTGGAAAACGTGATCGCCGCGCTGCCTTTGATTCTGGAGCGCTACCCGAATGTGGTTTACATTGTCCTGGGCGCGACCCATCCGCATGTGATCCGCCATGAGGGTGAGACCTATCGGGTCAGTCTGCAACGGCTGGCGCAGGAGAAGGGCGTCGCCCGGAATGTGATTTTCCACAATCGCTTTGTCAGCCTGGAAGAATTGATCGTCTTCATTGGCGCGGCGGATATTTATATCACCCCCTATCTCAACCCCGAGCAGATCACCTCCGGCACACTGGCCTACACCGTCGGGGCCGGCAAAGCCGTGGTCTCAACGCCGTATTGGTACGCCGAGGAGCTCTTGGCGGATGGTCGGGGAGTGTTGGTTCCCTTTCGCGATCCGGCCGCGCTGGCGGAAGGGGTGATCGCCTTATTGGACAATGAGGCGGAACGGCACGCCATCCGCAAGCGGGCTTACCACTTGGGGCGGGAGATGATCTGGCCGGAAGTTGCCTGGCGGTATATTGAGAGTTTTGAACGCGCCCGCGCCGAACGGCGGCACTCGCTGCACCCCGGCTTTGCCATTAAATCGCTGGAGGAGAGCCCGGGCGAACTGCCGCTGCTCAAACTGGATCACTTGCAATTGATGACCGATCATACCGGCCTGCTCCAACATGCGATCTTCGCCGTGCCGAATTACCAGGAAGGCTACACCACGGATGACAATGCCCGAGCGCTGATCGTGACCATGTTGCTCGAAGAATTGGGGGGAGCGGCAGCGGAAGAGGCGCGGGGACTGGCGGCCCGCTACCTGGCCTTTCTGGGCTATGCCTTCAATTCGACCACCGGCCGCTTTCGCAACTTCCTGGACTATACTCGCCAGTGGCAGGAATACTCCGGCTCGGAAGACAGTCACGGTCGAGCGCTGTGGGGGCTGGGCACCGTCCTGGGGCGTTCCACGGATCCCACGTTGCGGGGCCCGGCGGGCCGGTTGTTTGAACAAGCGCTCCCGGCTATTCTGGAGACGACCAGTCCCCGCGCGTGGGCCTATGCGTTAATTGGCATTCATGAATACTTGCGACGGTTTGCCGGTGATCGCACCGTCAACCAAATGCGCGGGGTGCTGGCCGAACGATTAATGGAAATGTACCGCACCATCCGGGCGACCGACTGGTTCTGGTTTGAGACGAGCCTCACGTATGCGAATGCCAGCCTGCCGCATGCGCTGCTCTTATGCGGCCAGTGGATTCCTAATAATGCAATGAAGGAAGCGGCGCTGGAGACGCTCACCTGGTTGGTTGACCGCCAGCGCGCCAAGGCTGGGCACTTTATCCCGGTGGGGTCGCATGGGTTTTATCCGCGCGGGGGTGAGCGCGCGCGTTTTGATCAACAACCCATCGAGGCCCAAGTGACGGTTTCGGCTTGCTTGGAGGCTTACCGCGCCACCGGCGACCCACACTGGCGGGAAGAAGCCCGGCGCACGTTCGATTGGTTCTTGGGTTATAACGATTTGGGACTGCCGCTGTATGACCCGACGACCGGCGGCTGCCGGGATGGTCTGCACCCGGATCGGACGAACGAAAATCAAGGCGCCGAGTCCACGTTGGCTTTTCTATCTGCCTTGCTCGAATTACATTTGAGTGAAAACATTCTACGCGCTACCGATGGAGGTTAACGATGCCCCTGCAAGCTCACGAGTTGTTTCAGCGTCATGAACGCAACCCTATTTTAACGGCGACTAATTGGCAGTATCCCGTCAACAGTGTTTTCAACCCCGCCGCCACCCGGCTGGCGGATGGAACCACGCTGTTATTATGCCGGGTGGAAGACCGGCGCGGCCATTCGCATCTCAGCGCTGCTCGCTCGGCGAATGGGATCGATGGCTGGCAGGTTGATCCGGAACCCACTTTTTTACCCGACCCCGAAAACTATCCGGAAGAGTTGTGGGGAATTGAAGACCCCCGGATCACCTATGTCCCGGAACTGAACAAATATGCCATTGCCTACACCTCGTACTCCCGCGTCGGCCCGGGTGTGTCCCTGGCGCTCACCGAAGACTTCAAGTACTTTGAGCGGCTCGGGGTCATCGCCGCACCGGAGGATAAAGACGCGGCGCTGCTGCCCCATCGCATTGGCGGTCATTGGGCTTTGATCCACCGCCCGGTCGGGCCAATGGGCGCGCATATCTGGATTTCTTACTCGCCCGACCTGCGGCATTGGGGCAGCCACCGCTTGATGCTCCGGGCCCGGCTGGGAGGTTGGTGGGATGCGAACAAGATCGGCCTCTCGCCGCCCCCGATTGAAACGCCCGAGGGTTGGCTGATCATTTATCACGGCGTGCGCCAGACGGCGGGCGGCTGCCTGTATCGCCTGGGGTTGGCCCTCTTTGATCTGCAATCGCCCGAGAAGTGCTTGTACCGCGGCGATCAATGGATCTTCGGCCCGGAGACGCCGTATGAACGGCGCGGCGACGTAGATAACGTCGTCTTCCCCTGCGGCTATACGATTGGCTTGGATGGCGATACACTTTATCTGTATTACGGCGCCGCCGATACCTGCATTGCCCTAGCGACCGGAAGCATTCACCTGCTTTTAGAGTGGCTGAAACAGGAGGGGCATGTGGAACGGCAACAATATTAAAAAAAAGTGTCAAGTGATTAAGTGTTTAAGTGCCAAGTGTTCACGTGTCACGTGACACTTAAAGCACTTGGCACTTAAACACTTGACACTTAAGTACCTGACACTTAACCACTTGACACCTGAGCACATACCTATGGCCGTCTTAGAAGCCCATCAAGTCAAAAAGCACTATCAAATGGGCGAAGTCACCGTCAACGCGTTGGCGGAGGTCAACCTCGTCGTCAATCCCGGTGAGTTCGTCGCCATCATGGGTCCCTCCGGCTCAGGCAAATCTACACTTCTACATTTGCTGGGCGGTTTAGATGGACCAAGCGAGGGCGAGATCACACTCGCCGGTCAGCCACTCTCGAAGTTGAATGACAACGAAATCACCATCGTGCGGCGGCGCAAGGTCGGGTTCATCTTTCAGTTCTACAATCTCCTGCCCACGTTGACAGCAGAAGAAAACATCGGCTTGCCGCTGATGATTGACGGACAAAATCTCGATAACCACAAAGAAAGAATTGAGCGACTGCTCACGCTCGTCGGGTTGATGGACCGCAAGGATCACAAGCCGGATCAACTCTCCGGCGGACAGCAGCAGCGCGTGGCGATTGCGCGCGCCTTTGTCAACGATCCGGAGATCGTCCTGGCCGATGAACCGACCGGTAACCTGGACTCCAAGTCCGGAGCGGCCATCCTTGAACTCTTGCGCCGGACGTGCGACGAATTGAGCGCTACAATTGTCATGGTCACGCACGACGCGCGCGCGGCTTCTTACGCCGACCGGATCATCTTTCTCAAAGACGGCGCCATTGTGCGTGAGTTAAAGAACGACTCCGCTACCCACAACGTCGAACCGATTATGGAGGTAATGGCGGGGCTGGAGCTATAAACGACGGAGGACGGTAGACGGTAGACGGTGGACGGAAGCTTGAAAACAGCCGACGTTTAGGCGCTCTTCGCCTCCGTCCTCGGTCCTCCGTCTTCCGTCATTTCTTATGCACCTCTGGGGCTCCTATCCCTTTCTCACTCCTGTTATCCTCGCCCTCCGCAATATGCGCGTGCGGTGGATGCGGACGCTGCTGACCTGTCTGGGCATCGTCCTCGGCGTCGCGGTCATCCTGGCGATTGCGATCGCGAACGAAAGCACGCTCCAATCCATCCGCGATGTTTTCAACGAAGCCTCCGGTAAAGCCAACCTGCTCGTCCTCTCCAGTTCCGCCGACGGCGGCGGGTTTGATCAATCTATTCTAGCTCGCGCCCAATCGTTAAATGGAGTGATCGCCGTCGCGCCAATGGTTCAAGCGACCACGTTGCTGGCCCGTGACGCCAAGGACTGGCAGGTGGCATTTGGCATCGGTGGGCGCGCGGCGGGGAACATCCTCCAGCTCTATGGCATTGATGCGCAAGTGGACCTTCAAGTTCGGGAGTACGAAATCCGCGCCGGGCGTTGGCTGCAAGATGCAAATTATGAAACGGTCCTCACGCAGAAATACGCGGATGAAAAACATCTGAACGTGGGCGATGATTTGGTGATCTTGATTCCGCAAGGGCAAGAACGGCTGCGGATCGTCGGCGTGATCGCAAACAACGGCGCGGGATTGCTCAACGATGGCGTCGTCGCGTTTGCGCCACTGGCCGTCGTCCAGGATTTGTTCAATCGCGGTCACGATGTGGATGAATTGGACATCGTCGCCGATCCGGAGATTGCCAACTCTCCCAGTAAACTGGAGACGCTCAAAGGGCGACTGGCCGAGCGTTTGGGTAAAAACTACGAGATCTCTTATCCAGCCTCGCGCGGCCAACTCGTCACCCAAATGCTCTCTGCTTATCAACAAGGTCTATCGTTCTTCTCGGTCGTCGCGCTCTTTGTCGGCGCTTTCCTCATCTACAACGCGTTTAGTATGACGGTGCTCGAACGGACCCGCGAGTTGGGATTGCTGCGCGCGCTCGGCATGACGCAGGCGCAAATTTTAGGCCTGGTGCTCTCGGAAGCGCTCGTCTTGGGTCTGCTCGGTTCGATCCTCGGCGTGGGATTTGGAATCATCCTCGCTCAGGGCTTGATCTTCATGTTAGGCGCGGTTGTGGCGATGGATATCAGCAGCCTCGCGGTTCCGTTGAAGGGGCTGATGCAGAGTCTGGTCGTTGGAGGCATTGTGACCGTTGGCAGTGCACTCTGGCCCGCGCTGCAAGCCGCGCGCGTTTCGCCCTTAGAGGCGCTGCGGGCGCAAGGTCGGTCCGCGAGCAGCCAACCGCGGCCGCAACTGTGGATCATCGGTTTCACTTTGATTTTTATTGCGTGGGCGACCCTTTACCATATCCCCTGGCGACCGGAAGTAAGCTATACCGTGGGCAGTCTGGCGATTTTCATCTTGTTACTCGGGGCCACGCTCCTCGTGCCGGCGGTCGTCAGTGTCTCAGAGCGTTTAGTGCGGCCCGTCGCCATTCTCATCTTTAATCAGGAAGGGCGATTAGGCTCCGGGAATGTTCGGCGCTCACCGGCCCGCACGTCGCTCACGGTCGCGTCGCTCATGATTGGTCTGGCGATGGTGATTGCCAACCGCTCCTTGGCGGCGACGTTTATTCATGACATCACCTCGTGGGTGGAGACCGCACTCGGAGGCGATATGTATGTCCGGGCGCCGCTGCCCATGCGCGAACAGTTCGAACATCAGTTGGCCCTGGTTCCGGGGGTGGGGAGCATCACCAAAATCCGTTACTTCGCGGCGAAGGTCGCACCCTCCGCCATTCCACCGGAAGCCACCATCGAGAATACCATCATCTTCGCCGGGATTGATCCCAAAACCTATCGCTCGGTGGGCCAACTCCAATTTGCCGGGAACCAAGGCAAGGCCGAGGACAATTGGGCGCGCTTTGATCAGGGAGATGCGATCTTCATCTCCACCGTCGTCTCCGATCGTTATCAGGTCAAACAGGGCGGAACCTTGCGGCTGACGACGCGGCGCGGCGAGCACGATTTTTACGTGGCGGCGGTCGTCATTGATTTCACCGGCCAGGGCTTCATCGTCACCGGATCGTGGAGCGATATGCGCCGCTGGTTCTCGCAGCGCGGGGTGGATCGTTTCACGATTTCCGTCGCTCCCGGTTATACGCCCGAGGCCGTGCGCCAGGCGATCGAGGCGAAATACCGCGCCTCGCGCAACATCTCGGTGGAGACACGGCCGGAGTTCAAACGCAAAATCCTGGATGTCTCGGAGCAGTCTTTTCGTTTGTTCGATGTGCTGGGCTTAATCGGCATTGTCGTCGCAGCGTTGGGCGTCATCAATACGCTGATGATGAACGTGATCGAACGCCAAAGGGAAATCGGCGGGCTGCGTTCCTTGGGCCTGACGCGTTGGCAGACGACGAAAATGATTTTGGCCGAGGCGGCGACCTTGGGCGCGATTGGCGGCGCGTTCGGCCTGGCGTTCGGCTACTTGCTGTCTCAAATTTTTGTCCTCTCACTCAACGTGCTTACCGGCTATAATCTAAAATATATTTTTGATATCGGTGTTTTTATCGTGGGCGCCTTCATTGCGCTGGGCGTCTCGCAAGCCGCGGCGCTGTACCCTGCCTGGCAAGCCGCGCGCGTGAATATTGTGGAAGCGGTGAAGCATGAATGAAAGGCAGAAGTCAGAATACAGGAGTCAGAATTCAGAATGTGAACTTCTGGCTTCTGAATTCTGACTTCTGTATTCGGAAGTAAATACTATGCCTCGTTCCCGTCTCATCCTCAGCATCATTGCAGTTTTAATCCTCGCCTCTTTGGGTTATGCCGGTTATCGGAGTTACCTCGCGCCGGGGCCGGCCACGCCCGGTCACACCCCGAGTCCGAGCGAGTCAGAGTCGCCTACCATTGTCTCCGCCGAGGGCAAGATCATCCCGCTCCAAAACGCGACGCTCGCCTTTCGCATGGCAGGCCGAATTCAAAAGATCGTTGTCAAAGAAGGGGACACGGTTAAGGCCGGTGATTCACTTATCCAACTGGAAGCGAATGATTTACAAGCCGCCGTGGCTCAGGCGCAGGCGGTCGTCGTGTTGGCGCGGGCGCAGTTGGATCAAGTGGTAACCGGCGCGCGCCCCGAGGAAATTGCGGCGGCGGAGGCGGCCTACAAAGCGGCTCAGTCCGGCGTGGGGCAAGCGGTGGCGCAGCGGAATCAGGTCACCAACCCTGCCACCGCGGATACGGTCGCCGCCGCCGAGGCGCAACTGGCGCAGGCCCAGGCGCAGCAAAAAGAATTGCAAATCGCTTATGACCGGATCATCGAAAACATCAAATTTCTGGCCGGGCCAACCGAAGAGCAGGCGCGCTTCAAATTGAACGCGGCCAATCAAGCCGTGGTTGCTGCACAGGCCGCGCTGGATCAAGTCAAACTGGGCGCGAGCCAGCAAACCGTGCAGGCCTACAACAGCGCTGTCGGCGTGGCGGCTTTTCAACGGGACGCAGCCAAAGCCCAGCTCGAACTGCTCAAGGCCGGCGCGAGCAAAACGCAAATCGCTGCGGCGCAGGCGCAGTTGGATGAGGCCAAGGCGCTGCTCGACGCTGCGCAGGCGCAACTCGCTCAAGCCACGCTGCGCGCGCCCTTTAGCGGAACCATCGTCAGCGTGCCGGTTGAAATCGGCGAAGTCGTCGCGCCGAGCCTGCCGGCCTTGATCCTCGCGGACCTCTCGCATTGGCGCATGCAGACGAACGATTTATCTGAGACGGATGTCGTGCTGGTGAGCGCGGGCCAGCCGGCGGCGGTGACGCTGGATGCGTTCGTCGGCCAGACTTTCAGCGGCACAGTCAGCGAGATTGCCTCGGTCTCCGAGACGAATCGGGGGAACGTGACGTACGCGGTGACGATTGACCTTGACCCGACGACCGATCCGTTGCGGTGGGGGATGACGGCCTTTGCCGATATTCAAGTGGGAGCGCCAAGTGAACCCTAATAATTTATCTTCTCAGCCTCGTCCGGTCGGCAGCTATGCGGAGGCCCTTACGCGGATCGAGACGCTGCAAGCCAAAGACCCGCCGGACATCCGCTCGGTCTGCCGGCCGCAGCTCATGACGCATGGGATGAAAGTCGAGAAGGCAATTATCTTCCTGCACGGCTACACTAACTGTCCGGAGCAATTTCGCGGCCTGGGCGAGATTTTTTACAACTTGGGTTACAACGTTTTGATTCCCTGTTTCCCCCATCATGGTCTCCAGGATCGCTTAACGGCGCATCAAGCCCGCTTAACGGCCGAGGAACTTGTGGCGGTGGCGGATGAGGTTGTGGATATTGCGCATGGCCTCGGCAGTCACATCACGCTGGTTGGATTATCATGCGGGGGAGTGATGACGGGCTGGGCCGCGCAGCACCGGGCCGACCTCGACGAAGCCGTGTTGATTTCCCCGGCCTTTGGTCTGCATGTGATCCCAGCGCCTTTGACGTCTTGGGCGATGCGCTTGGCGATGCTTCTCCCGAATTTTTTCCGATGGTGGGACCCGAAACTCCAAGCCGAGTTGGGACCGGAGCATTCTTACCCGTGGTTTTCGACGCGAGGACTGGCTAACGTTCTCCGGTTGGGGCAGGCGGTTTTAGCCACTGCGCGCTACTCCAAGCCGGCGGCCCGATCCATCTTAGTTGTAACGAACGCCAACGATGTCGCAGTGAGTAACCACGCTGCGGCCGAGTTGGTTAGTCACTGGCGCAAGCAGGGAGCGGAACAACTGCACACATATGAATTTGCCGCCGAGCTGAACTTGGGCCACGACCTGATTGATCCGGGCCAGGCTGATCAACGGACAGATATTGTTTATCCGAAGTTAGTGGAGTTAATTACGACTTAGAAGATGAAAAGGTGACGGGGTGACACGGTGAAGGGGTGAGGGGGTGAGTCTTGTGGAAGAAATCACCCTCTCACCCCTTCACCCTCTCACCTTGTCACTTCTTTCATACACCAGCCTTCAATTACTTTCGGGCGAACCCGCTGGTACCCCCTCGGGGCCGCCGCGATCAATCTCCCACGGATAAACAATCCGCGCATCGGTGACGGCGCCGTAATAGTTGGGCCAGGTTTTGGTGAACAAGGTGCGCTTCGGGTTGTAGTGCAACACGCACAACTCCGGGAAGCCGCCGCCGGCCTCGATCCGGTTTTTCACGGCCGTAATCGTCCGGCCACTGCCCCATACATCATCTACCACCAGCGTCCGGCGTCCGGCAAATAGATTGTCTTCCGGGAACTGCAAAAATTTTGGCCACGACATCAGGCGGGCGGCTTCCACATCGTTGGGAAAATCCACCGCGGCGATCAGCAAATGCTTGATATCCAGCGCCTCGCTGAGGATGCCGCCCGGAACCAGCCCGCCGCGCGTGATCATCATCATCGCCTCGAACGTTCCTTGTAATTGTGGCAGAAGCGAAGCAATTAAACGCTCCACCTCATCCCAGCCTAGAATTTCTTGACGCATCGGTGGCCTGCCTTCCAACGTTATAATCCCCTAACAGATAAATGCCGAAGGGCTGAATAATAGCATTGTGCCTGCGGGGAGGCAAACGAGCAGGTAGCAAGTGGCAAGTCACCTGCTACCTGCTACCTGCCACTTGCCACTTGCGCGCTTTCAGTGGGAGCGTCGCGAGTGTATAATCCCGCCTAATTCACTCGTCCTGAGGAGTCCGCATGGGAACTCTTTTGAATATCGCTTACAAATCGCAATACGATCCGGACGCGGCGGCCTCCCGCAACGACTGCGGCCCGGCCTGCCTGGCGATGATCATCAACGCCCTCGACGCCGCCGCCACGACGGATGCCATCTTTCGCCGCACGGGTGCGTCGCCGGAGGGTTACGTCTCCATGGCCCAACTCATGCGCGTGGGCGAGAGTTATGGCGTGCCGATGGAATACCGTAAAGGGTGGGCGTTGGGTGAACTGCGCGCGATGCTCGACCTGGGCCGGCCCTTGATCGCCCTGGTTCACTATGCGGCTTTCTCGGAATTACAGCCGGGCATCTCCACGCAGAGTCCCTTCAAAGGCCCGCACTTCGTGCTGGCGGTTGGTTACGAGGATACGAGCGTCATCGTCCATGATCCGTTGTGGGTTGGCGAGCGGCGCGACCAAGGGGCCTTCAAGAAATGGCGCAACGATATCTGGCTGCAAGCCTGGGGCCGGTCTCACGAGGACTGCGATCTGCAAGGTAACTGCAATCCCGACTACGCGGCGCTGATCTCCGTTCGCGCTGTCAGTCCCAGCGCCCGGACACAGGTTTCGGCCGAGGCCATTCGCCGCATTCGCGCCAAAGCCGCGTTCGATGGCGTGCTCCAACCCGATCTGAATCACCCGGCCAGCCTCAGCAGTTACCTGACCGCGCTGGGCAATTGGGGCAAGCGCACCACCGTCCGCGTCGTGCAGCCCACCGATACGCTGTGGCGATTGGCGAAAGCGTATTACGGCGACGGCAACAAGATGAGCGTCATTCAAAATTTTAATGGCTTGACGGAGAGCGACGTGATCCACAACGGACAGGTGCTGCTGATTCCGGAACCGACGCTGGCCGGCCTCATCCCCGAAGAACGTATGCCGACGGGGGCCACCGCGGCGCCCACGGTCGGTGGCCCGGAACCGGTGGGTAAAGCTTTATAAAATCTTTTTCACCGCGGAGATCGCAGAGTCCGCAGAGATTTTCTTTCTTTTTCTCTCTGCGCTCTCAGCGTGCTCTGCGGTTAAATCTTTTCTGCCTGTCCAATCAACACATACGCCTTTCCCTGAACGTGTGTCAGAAACACGATGCGCTTCTCCGGCCCGGAGAGCTTGAGTTGATGGATGAGTTCTTCCGGCTCGAGCGGCGATCCCCGTTTTTTGACTTGAACTTCCCCCACGCGCAGTTCCCGTAACCGCTCCCGCAGCCGTTTAAGTTGAAACGGAAATGATTCCTCAATCGCGAAGGCGCGCGCAAACGGCGTCGGCTTGAGTGTGTTTGAAGTTAAGTAGGCGATGTCCGGGTCAAGTTGCTGCGCGTCGAGTTGGGCCGCGAGCGTTGTCACCAGCCCGGCGCGGAGGATGGCGGGATCGGGTTCGTAGAGAAAAGAAAGAGGGGAACTGAGGGAACTCGGGGAACTAAGGGAACTCGGAGTGAGGGTTTGACGACCGGGTAAGAGAGTCGCGCGGCGGTCAGTCGTCTTCAGCGGTCCGAACCACAAGGCGCACTCTTTGAGTTCTCCTTTTTCAGAAATAAACTCAATCTCACATTCGTAATCCTCCAACTCATCCAGCTTAACGCCCGGTGAAATTTTTACGCCGATGGCCGGCGTATGCCGCAACCAATCTTTGACGATCGCGAGCGGCGGCTGATAATCATGGATAGAAAATTTGCGGCGGCCCTCGGCGCGGCGGGCGGGATCGAAGAAGAACGCCTCAACCGTCGGTAACTGCATCCGGGTCAGATCCGCTGCAATCAACGTGACGCGCTCGCGGTAGCCGTACGCCGCCAAGTTCTGCGCCGCCATCGCCAAGCGCAGCGGATCCATGTCCACCGCCGCCACCGAGCTATGTCCCGCCAGCCCCAACGTATCCCCACCAATTCCACAGCCGAGATCAGCGACCGACGAAAAGCGGGCAAAGCGCTCGGCGCGGTAACGCGAAATCACCTCGCCGGAAGCCTGCTCCAGCGCCTCGCGCGTAAAGTACATTGCATCAGCGCGCGTAAACTTCTCCCGCGCCTTCACGCGCAAGATAGCAGTCTCCAACGCCGCTTTAGCTAATTCAGAAGGATATTGCTTTTGCAGTTGAGTCAGGCAGGTGAGGAAAGACTCTTCGGTCGGCTTCAACTCGGTCGCTGCCGCGAGCGCGGACTGGCCGGTGGGGGTGAGGAGAGTCTCGAAGGTGAGGAGGTTCATGAAGAGAGTTACAGGAACTACGGGAACTCAGGGAACTTAAGGATAGACTGTGCCAATTATAGCCCTCACCCCGACCTCGCGTTGCTCGGTCTTCCCCCTCTCCTGTGAAACGGGAGAGGGGGGTGAGGGCAATTGATTTTTGTCTCACATAAGTTATACTGCGCCCACGCAGTTCCAAAATGAAATGCTCAGATTTACTCCGTCCATTCTATCCCCTAACTTTTTTGACCCCACTATTTTTAAGCGCGTGTGTTGGTGTAACTTCAACTCCCGCTATTCTGGCTGCGCCGACAAATGTTGCATGGACAAGAGCAGTCAGTACTGAATCGCCATCGCCAAATTTGCAACTGGCCACAACATTGACTATTCCACCTTTGACAACACCGACGTTTGTTCCTCCAACCAGTCCTTTATCGGAATTACCACTAAACGCAGGTAACTACTGGGTATATTCTTCCCAGGTCTACGGCGGAAGTGTGCCAACTGACGTCATCACATCCACCTATCGCATCACAGATACGATCCTAGAAACATATACAAGTCAGCATTACTTCGCTGCCAAATTGCATCGAGATCTGCAATTCATCAGCGGCGGATCTTCCGATGGTTTCATAGGCTCACTTCAGCCCGGCGACTATTGGTATATAGTCAGCGATACATCTGTATATCAACAAATCCACGAACTTGACTTATCACAGGTGGAGTCATCTTGGTTGGAGTATGTGTTCCCACTTTCAGGAAAACCTTGCTGGTTTCCGAATCCAGATGATAGAAAGCAGTTTGATCCCCATGCTTGTAATCGAGGTCCTGATGGACCGCTGGTATTGGACACGTCCGTTGGTAAGCTTGAAGATTGCTATGAGATTCTGACCATCTATCTCAGTGGCGGTACTCTAGCATGGTTCTGCTCGGGTATTGGTGTTGTAAGGGCAAAGTATGATCATCATGGTTCACCCTTTGGTTACGAGGAGGTCTTAGTTGATTTCTCAATCCAAAACTAGCATAAGTTCAAGTCTCAGAAAGGGGACAACCACATGACCACCTGGCAAGAATTCAGCGCGTTGAAACCTGATCTGGCAGCGATTGGCAAAAAACTATTTATGTTGGGTCTGGAGTCCAGCAGTCTGGAAGGGGGCTTGGCCTATTTAGCCACCATTCGGAAAGACGGCGGGCCGCGCATCCATCCCATTTCTCCGGCCCTCCTCGATGGCCGGCTGTACGCCTTCATCCTCAAGCAGTCACCCAAGCGATATGATTTGTCGAGAGATGGGCGCTATGCGCTTCATGCGTTTCCGCATCCTATCCAAAAGGATTCTTTCAACGACGAGGAGTTCTGTATCACCGGCCAAGCGACATTCATTGAGAATACCGAACTCAGGCAGAGAGTGGCGCAGGCAACCGGCGATGATGCCGACGGCGGAGTCATTTTTGAGTTAAGCCTGGAGCGCGCGTTTCACAAAAGCCGGGACAAGGGAAAATTGATTCACACCAAATGGAAAGCAGGATAGCGCCTCACGCTGTTAGACCTGATAGGTCTGACTCGCGCCTGCGTCAATTAGAAGATTGCCATAATGCACTCCAGACTCGACCTGATCCTCCATCTGCTCAACCACGCCTACCAAGTGATGAGAGGACATTTCCAGACCATCACGTTGGAAGAAGCGTTGTTTGTGCCTCCGGGCGGCTACCGATCCGTCTTGGGGACGTTAAAACACGCCGCCGGTTGGAGCCATGTCTATCGGTCTTATGCGTTTGACCCTCAACCCAAACATTGGGCGCAGCTTGATTGGCCTCATGGCCTGCGCGACACCATTATTAAGTCTGATCACTATCTGCAAGACATGATTGCTTGGTTCGATAACGCTCATCGTCGCTGGCTGGAAGATTTGGCGCAGGTGAGTGAAGAGCAGTTGGGCGAGCCGCGACCACTCCACTGGGGACAGCAAGAGCCGCTCTATGATATTGTCGTCAGGATCGCGGCTCACCATCTCTATCACGCCGGAGAACTGAACCAAGTGCTGTCCATCTGTCGGGGTGAAGCCTGGGAAGAAACCGAGGAAGTCGAAGAGAATAACATCTCCACCCTCGGCCACCGCGTTCGTCCGCCGTGGATGACGAACTCATGAGCACGCTGTCGGTAACTCTCGCCGATCCTTATAGTGAAGCCAGCTCGTTACTCATTCGGAACTTGTCTCAGGACTTGGGTCAGCGCTATGACGATGACGGCTCCGGCAATTTCAAGCCGTCTGATGCGCAGGGGCCCGGCGGCGCGTTTGTCATCGCCTGGCTGGACGGCCAGCCGGTGGGCTGCGGCGCATTACGACCGATGGAACCGGGCGTCGGCGAAGTCAAGCGGATGTATGTGGAGCCGGGCTTTCGGCGGCGCGGCGTCGCGCGCCAGATTCTGGAAAAACTGGAAGAAGTCGCGCGCGAGAAGAACTATCGCCGGCTGCGCCTCGAAACCGGTACGCTTCAGCCGGAAGCCATCAGCCTCTACGAGGTGTGTGGCTACCGGCGCGTCCCCTGCGGCGACCACTATCCGCCTCACCCGTTGAGTGTCTGTTATGAGAAGGAACTTTGATTGGATCAAGTTCTATTTTTTGGTCAACGGATGCCTTCGGCAGATGGAACGGAAAAAATCCGTTAAATACGTTTCATCCGTTGACTCAGCTTGAGAGCCAATCCAAGAGAAAACCCTTCTGAGGAGCACAAATCTGATGAACAAACGCGACAACCTCCTGAGCCTAATCCACGACCCAACTCCGCCCAATCACGTTCCGGCGGCCTTCTTTATGCACTTTGACAAAGCTTATCATTCAGGCCAGGCGGCGATTGATAAGCATTTGGAATTCTTCCGCGCCACTGACATGGACTTCTTCAAAATTCAATACGAACAACCTTTGCCGTCCGTGACTGCGCCGCGCGGCCAACCGGCGGATTGGGCGCAAGCGCCTCTCTATCCTGAGTCGTTCTTTGAACCGACCGTGCGTGTGGTTGAAGGAATAGTCAAAGCCGCCAAAAAAGAAGCACTCGTCGTCCTCACGCTTTACTCGCCGTTCATGTGGGCGCGGCACGTCGCTGGCGAGGCGGACTTGACTCAGCACCTGAAGGAAAATCCTCAAGCAGTTAAAAAAGGATTGGAGATCGTCACGGAAAATGTGCTAAACCTTGTCCGCGCTTGTAAGCGCGTGGGCGTGGATGGTTTTTACGCCTCGTCGCAAGGCGGTGAGGCTTTCCGCTTTCCGGGCACGGACATTTTCCAAAAATATATCCAGCCGACCGATCTGGCTGTGTGGGATGAAATCAACTCCTGCGAATTCAACATCCTGCACATCTGCGATTACGAGGGCAGCTACGACGACCTCGCACCTTTTCTGGATTACCCCGGCCATGTCGTCAACGCGAGTCTGAAAGTGGGCGGGCGAACCCTCACCCCGAAAGAAATCTCCCAAATGTTCAAGCGTCCCTTCATGGGCGGCCTTGAGCGGAAAGGCGTCATCGCCACGGGCAGTCCGGCAGAGATTCACCAAGCTGCGCAGAACGTACTCGCGCAAGCGCCCGAACGGTTCATCCTCGCGGCGGACTGCACCGTGCCGAGCGAAACGCCGTGGGAAAACTTGAAGACGGCGATTGAGACGGCGCATAAGTTCAAGTCAGACCTGTGAGGTCTCGCAAGACCTCACAGGTCTTCAGGCATGTTTGAAATCCTCTTCTCCGCTCTCTTTAGCTTACTCGTTCTCAGCTTCGGCGCGGTCTTTGTCTACCTGGGCCTCAACATCCTCATCGGTGAAATCCGAACTTGGCGAAAGGCCGTCGCCAGCCGGGAGTGGCCCTCCAGCGTGGGCCGAATAATCAGCTCCGAAGTCCAGACTGCCTACGGGGGTCGGAGCACCACCCATTATCCGCGCGCGAAATACAGCTACACCGTCGCCGGTCAAAACTATACCGGTGACCGAATCGTCTTTGCCTGGCGAAATATATTTGATCGTCAAGCTACGGAAAAAGTTGTGGAAAGCTACCGGCCGGGTCAGACTGTCACGGTCTTCTATGATCCACAGCAACCGCAGGAGTCAACGCTAGACCGAAATTTTCCTTGGCCTATATTCGAACTCTTCAGCGGCGTGCTGGTATTGTTTTGTCCGGGCGTTGCCTGTTCGGCGATGGGCCTCAGCTTCCTGGCCGACGCGCTACGCCAGATGGGACTCTTCGCAAAATGAAAACACTCATTGTCATCCCGACGCGGGCAGAATTTGAATTCTTTTCATCGAGTTGCACCCAACGGGGATTTCGCGCCGAGAATTCCGTCATTGGCCGACTTCCGGTTGTAGAGTTTCCCGACCTGAACCTGACGGCCGCGCGGGGCGGAGTGGGCAAGGCCGATTTCGCCGTTCGGACTCAGCATTTATTGGATTGTGGCTCGGACTGGGATGTGGTCGTTTGCGCGGGCGCGGCCGGTGGCTTGGTGGACGAGCTGACGATTGGCGATGTGGTGGTCGCGACGACGACGGTGGAGCATGACTACAATAACAAGTTTAACACTCGCCCTCTTCCAAGATTCGACGGGGCTTCGGCGGTCATCGCTGAACTTCAGAATCTCCCAACGTCCGCGCACCCGTTCAAAGTGGAGTTCGGCGTAGTCGCCAGCGGGGATGAGGATATCGTCCAATCTGAAAGAAGGAAAAGTCTGCGGGAAGCTACCGGCGCGCTGGCCGTCGCCTGGGAAGGCGCGGGTGGGGCGCGGGCGTGCGCCTTCAGCCAGGTTCCGTTTATCGAGATTCGCGGCCTGACCGATGCCGCCGATCACACCGCGCCCGCGGATTTTGAAAAAAATTTAGAACTGGCGTTAGGCAACGTCGCGACCTTGATCACGACCTGGATCGAGGCGTAAGCAACGGCCCTTCGACTGCGCCCGCCATCCTTCGACTTCGCTCACGCGCAGCGCGCGCGGGGCTCCGCTCAGGGTGCTGCTGCATTTATCGGGTCCGCCACACCCGCTCGGCCGGGCGGCCCTCGCCCACGTGCGTGGCAAAATCGTGGATGGCGGCCTCCATCGCCGCCTCATCCTCCCAAAAGGTGCTGAGTTGTGAGGCGTAAGCCGCAATCGCCTGAACTTTGGCGGTGAGGTTGTCTGGAGTCAAGTAAACAAGTTCGGGGGCTAACTTAGGCCCGAGCGTCGTGCGAGCATCTTCCCCACTAAAGGCGACGTACGGATAATCTTCATAATAAGCCTGCACCCGGCCGGCGACTTCCGCGGCCTGACGGGTGAGTTGGTGATCTACGTGATGCCCCAGGCCCGCGGGCGCGTATAGAAGCGAGCGCTGGAAAGTTCGTAAAAGCCTGGCGATCTCATCCGCCATCCGCCGGATCAAGTTCAGTTCGGAGAGATGCACGTCTCCAAAAAGCGAGGCCTCGGAGGCATACAAGTGCTTGCCCGACGACGCCTCCACCCGATAAATACAATCCGGCGTGGAGAGATGAATGCCTTCCGCGCCCAAGAGGTTCAGCGCCGCTAAGTCTTCCGCGCGCCGGACGGCAACTGCTTCCAGGGGAGTCTGCCAACGCGCGTGCAAACTTTGCGCAAAATCCGAGAACGGCCCGGCCGGCGGCCCGCCCGCGCACAGGGTCACGACGACGACGCGTTCCCCGGCGTGAGTCTGCCGATGAATCATCCCGCCGCACGAAAAGACGGCGTCATCCAAATGGGGTGAAAGGTAGACGTGGGTGGGCGAGGCATTCGACATGCGCGTGAGTATAGCAGAGACAAGCAGGGTCGAGAATAACGTTGACGCTCAAAATTCAGCGTGATAGAATGCGAGCTGTTCCAGGTTGGCCCGCTAGCTCAATGGCAGAGCAGATGCCTTTTAAGCATAGGGTTCGGGGTTCGAGTCCCTGGCGGGTCACTTGAGTTTCTCACGAAAAAAACTCGCTGATTAGCGAGTTTTTTGTTTCCTGGGTGAAGATTTACTCACCCCCCGTTTGCCTAAGGCCCGCCACGGGGTGTGGTGTAAGTCAGTGAACTGATAGCAAAGGGGATTTGCGTGTTATGAGGAAAAGAACTGCGGATGAACCGGTTCTCAAGCGTAAAGTGATTGGCCCGTGGCGTTAGGTTTTCCAGCTCAAGACTGAAATAGCCGAACGGCCCATTTTCCGGATCGCCGCTGTCTTGGGTGATCGTCAGGGTCGTCTGACTCACGATTTCGCCGGAAGGGGCGAAGGCGGTTAGCGTGTAAGCCGCCGTCCCTTGCAAAGCCGGAGCCACTCTCACTGAAAGACTGCACACCGCGGGGCGGAAGATTCCGGCAATCGGCCCGATGAGCGCCTCATCCCCCTGAACGAAGCCCACGAAGTCACCTTGAGTAAAAACCAGACCTTGTCTTTTGAAAAAGTCGGGCGGGAAGATGCCTTGCCCGGCTGAAGAAAAGTCGATCTGCTGAGTTACCCCCGACTGGCAGTCGCTGGTTTCGGTTGGAGCCGCCAGCACTGGCATCACAGATAGGCTGAGCCAGCCTGAAATCAAAAGGCTGAGGGTTAGTCTGAACCACATGCGGATAGTGTAAAAGGCCTTGATGTAGAAAACAATCGGATGCCGACTGATTAGCCCGTAGGCTGAACTCTAATCGCATCCGAGTATTTATCTGACAAGTTTTTAGCGTCTTTCAGCTTCCTTGATCACGCGCTTGAGTCTGGCGGCTCCGGAACTCGTCATATCCGTCATTCTTTTTTCCAAGACCTGGATAAACTGCGCTTTATTCTGCGCATTGACGGCGACGACGCTTTTCTCTGCGTGTTGCGGTACCTCTTTAGGCCGGCACGTTTCCAGATGTTTCAGCAAATAGGGAAATAGCTTCCGGCGATAGCTCGCCTGCTTTGAGGCCACAATTGCCAGGATTTTGACTCCGTTGTCCACCGTAATCACGGAGCCTGTCTCCATCGCTTTCTGCACCTCGGCCACGTGTGGATAAATCTTATCTGCCTTCACCTCCGCGATAGTAGACAGCGCGATCATGCTCCCCCAAATCAGCCGGTTATTTTTGTGCCTCAACAACTTGAGGAAGTCGCCGACGTAGTTCGCAATCAGGGCGGGATTGAGATAGCCGATCTCATACAGAACCTTCAGGCAATCACTTTGGATGGCCGGGTTCTCATCCGATAGATGGTCGGCAATTTCCCGAATCCCCTTTTTGTCTTTCTTTTCGGCCAGCCCTTGGGCCAGTTGCTGATTGGGAACTTCGTCGCGCCGATTTTGGAAGTAGGCGATGCGCTTCAAGACTGACATACTGGTTACCTTTCGTTTCGCTCAGACCCTAAAGGTCTCGCGCAGCGGACCTTTAGGGTCTAAACAAAGCAGCCCATTTTGGTTTTGAAGCATGGTACAATTTTGACTGGAAATAGGCAAACACTCTGTCTCGCCCACCCTCCTGAAAAATGGAAAACGCAGCCGAATAGAAATGATCTCGATAAGATGATTTACTTAATCGGTGGCGCGCCGCGAGCGGGTAAGAGCCTCCTGGGTCAACAACTCTCTACTAAATTGAAAGTGAGTTGGATCTCAACGGACCTGCTGGTGGAAGTCTTGAGAGTGAAGGATGACGGCATAAAAGTGGAGTGGAACGCCGCGCCCGAAGCCATCACGGCGAATGCGGAATGGTTCTTCCCCTACCTCGAGCGCTTTGTCTGGGGAGTCAACTCTATGGCCGAGAATTATGTGATCGAGGGGGTCAGCTTTCTGCCCGCGCAGGTGAAGCAGCTTTCGGCTCAGTATCCAATCCGCTCAGTCTTTCTAGGCTGCTCGGGAATGACCTGGGATCGCCTCAATGAATTCCCAGGCTGTTCGCAGGGTTATAGTTTTTTGCCAGAGGCGATGCGGCGTCAGATCGTTCAGGATGTGCCCCGCTGGAGCGAATTCATTCAGCAGGAAACCGAACGTTTTGGTTATCCCTATGTAGATATGGCGGACGATTTTTTCCAACGCCAGCGTGAAGCCGAGGCGGTGTTGACAACCGGTGGTCGGCAGGCGATTTAGCCGCACAGCTCTTTCTCCTGGATCGAGCTTTGAAGCTTCTGGTCGGCGAGGCGTTGTTTAGCTATACATTAAGCAGAGTCGATCAAGCGACTCCCTAGGATCACTCACCAAATCAAAATTAAAGTGGGTTGATCAGCAAGGCTAACTATGAAAACTTCACTAGGCAAAAGCGGTCTGCTGGTACCGAGGCTCGGGATTGGAGCGATGACCTGGGGAAATCCATCCGGGCTTGCTCGCTGGTCTCCGGCGAAACTCGCTTATGGTGGCGCACACAGTTCCGAGGAAGAGCAGCGCGCGTTCGAAGCGAGTGTGGCGGCCGGCGTGACGTTGTTCGACACGGCGGAGATGTATAGCAACGGCGCTTCCGAGCAGCGTTTGGGTGAGTTAGCCCGCGGCCAGGACGTTTTACTCGCCACCAAGTTTCCACCCAGTCCTTTTTCCCGGACGGAAAGCCTGCCCCAAGAACTTGACGCGAGTCTCTCGCGCCTCGGGCGTAGCTCGGTGGAGCTGTATCAACATCATTTCCCCACCAGCCGAGTATCCATCCCGAAACTCATGGAGTTGATGGCAGACGCCGTGGAGCAGGGCAAAGTCAAGGCGGTCGGCGTGAGCAACTATTCCGCCGAACAGATGCGGATCGCGCACGCGGCGCTCGCCAAGCGCAATATTCCACTCGCGTCCAATCAGGTGGAGTACTCGTTGCTGCATCGGCAGCCGGAGGTCAACGGCGTTCTGGATGCGTGCCGCGAGTTGGGCATCACTCTGATTGCTTATCAACCGCTGGCCAGCGGCGCGCTCACCGGCAAGTATGGCGCCGGCGTTCGGCCAACAGGGTTCAGGCAGTTCATGGGATACTTCAGCGGGAAAAGTCAGGCAGCGGTCGCCACCGTCGTCGCGTTATTGCGGGAGATCGGCGAGCGCTACACCAAAAATCCGGCGCAGGTCGCGCTGCGCTGGTTGATTGAAAACGAGACGGTCCTGCCTATCCCCGGCGCGAAGAATGGCCGGCAAGCCGCCGACAACGCCGGAGCGCTCTCGTTCAGTTTGACCCCGGATGAAATTGAAGCCCTCAGCCGAGCGACGCTGGCGTGGCGCGTTTAGCGGATAAAGCAATGGAAGAGAAGAAATGACAATGGACGCTCAAACCTCTAAACCGCCCCAAGACGATAAAACGATAATCCAGGTGTTTAAACAACGGCGGAGACGCCAACGATTCGTTGAGTTCCTGTCCCTGGTTGGCTACGGAGCGACCTTTGGCCTGGTTTGGTATGGCGGTCAACGGGGCGTTCCCGTTTTGGATTTGTTATGGCCTTCCGTGATCATCTTTTTTGGCACGTTGATTGGAGTCATGATATTTACCCAGTGGAATTGGCGCTGCCCGGCCTGTGGCTCTGCCCTGGCAAGCTGGAAGGTCAAGATTGATTCCTGGTTCTCTCCAGAGCCGTTGAACTGTCCGTACTGTAAGACTAAGTTGTTATAGTTGTATAGCTGAGCGCTAAGAGAGTAAGCAATGACTAAAAAATTATCTCCCATCCATCCCGGCGAAATCCTGCACGAAGAATTCCTAAAACCGATGGGCCTGAGCCAAAACCGTTTGGCTCTTGATATTCACGTGCCCGCCAAGCGTATCAATGAGATCGTTCTTGGCAAGCGCCGCATCACAGCCGACACCGCTTTGCGGCTAGCCCGCTACTTTGGAAACTCTCCCGAGTTCTGGTTAGGATTGCAAACAGACTACGATCTAGACATTACCGCTGACAGCTTGGGCAAACGTTTAGACCGAGAAGTAAAGACCTACGCTACCGCAGGTTGATTACAAAACAGTCAAAGTTTATATTCAAGACCAATTCCAAAGGCAATCAAATGTCTAAAAATATACTAAAGAAATTAGCAGAAACCTTTTCCGACAATGAAACAATACCCAATAAGTTGACGAGGGGACTGGGTGAACTAATCAGGCAAGCCCGAGAAGAAGTAAATCTGAGTCAAGATGAGTTGGCTGAACACTCCTATATGAGACAATCCACAATATCCGATATAGAAAACGGACGAATAGAAATAAGCGTCAGCCAACTCTTGTACCTATCATACGCTCTAAATAAACCGATCACTTATTTCTTTCCAAAAGGGTCACTCCTAATCTCTGATGAGAGTCCACTGTCGGAAGATGAATTTGAAATGCTAATATATGCTAAACGCCTGAGCAGAGATAATCTGAAAAGGGTGATCGCCCAAATAAAAGACCTCGCTGAAATGGAGTAAAGAAGCAACAACCAATGGATTGATTAAGCGAATAGACAATCATATGAAAAACAGGGCTTTCTACTACTTCCTAGTTGCCTTCGTGATAATCCCTTGTGTTTATTTTTTCTGGCAGATCAGAGACCAGGCATTTCGAGACAGCACAATGGGAAACTGGTTTGCTACCATGTTAGGTGCAGTGGTTGGCATCTTAGTTGCTATTGAAATCAACAATGGACAAATCGAGGTGCAGCGAAAGGATGAACAGCTAAAACGAGAAGCTGAGAAGCGAGACCATCAATTGTTGACCTTGTCATTACTCCAAGATGAATTGGAATTCAATAAAGAAATCATTGCCGATGCGGTTCAGCGGCAAGGGGATCACCCCAACATAATTGTGATGCCAGGCCCTCGTGCGGCATCATGGAATGCAATTTTAGCCAGTGGTGAACTGAAATGGTTAGACAACTTGAGTCTTGTTGATCTTCTTACAAAGACATATCACACAATTGAATTTATTATCGCGTTAGAACGCAATTACTACGATCCTGGGTTCGCAATGGAAGTAAAATATACAGATGAGCAAAATCAGGCCCGCAAAGGAATTGCAGGCGAGCGCGCCAGGGGTGCGGTAATCTACTTTAGAACACAGGTCTTGCTGCAAATTGAAGAATCTTTACAGGAAGTAAGAAAGCGGCTGATGGTTCTACGACCAATCCCAAATGAAAAAGCCTAACTTGCACAAAGGTGCTGACCGCGCGGACGCGGTCGGGGAGCGGTTTGCCCCAAGTTGAAATGCGCCTAGATACAGAACCTGCCACTCGGCAGGTTTTGTTTTGCTCTATAAAGCACTTGCCTCCTCCTCCCATTCGTGTATGATTCAAAATAGTTTCGTCGTTGCAGGCTGAAGTGGTGTTTCTTGGTCCGAATAAAGGTGGCTGAATGGCCCTCAAAACTCACACGCTCACGCTCCCGGTTCACCCCGTCCATCTCGAAACCAAGCCCTCGCCGGATTGGCGCGGCCAATGGCGGTATGAAGCCGACATGTTCACGCGCACGCTCGGCCCGCGCCAGGGCGTGCTCAAAATCCAACTCAATCATGACGCCGGCACCGCCACCATAGACTATGACCCCACGCGCTTCTCGCTCGATCAACTCAAAGGACTCGGGCGGGAGATGGGCCTGGTCGTCGGCGGCGCGGTCTATCACACCATCCTGGATTTGCCGCAGTGCGGCCGCCGCGCGGCGATGGCGCACGAACTCGAACGGCGCTTGAAAGAAATGCCGGGCGTGGCGCACGTGGGGCTTAACCCGCAGGGCCGCCTACTCACCGTCGAATACCTCACCACAGCGACTCCTTCCGCTCAGGCAGATGTGTTGTCCAAACTGCGCGAGTGGGGATTGTTCGCCCGCTCGACCCTGCAACCCGTTGAGTGGTGGTCTCAGAATCGTTTAGCCGTTTACACCCTCCTGACCGCCCTCGCGCTCACCGCCGGCTGGCTGACGGAACACATCTTCCAGACCTCGCCGTGGGTGTGGGGATCGCTCTACGTCCTCGCCTTCCTCTTCGGCGGCGGCTTCGCCACGTGGAATGCGCTCCACGCGCTGCGCCGCAGACAAATTGACGTGGACTTGCTCATGGTCGCCGCGGCGCTCGGCGCGGCTGTTATTGGGGATTGGGTCGAAGGTGGCGTCCTGCTCTTCCTCTTCGCCTTAAGCAACGCGCTGGAGCATTACGCGATGGGCCGCACCCGGCAAGCGATTCGCGCGCTGATGGATTTGCGCCCCGTGACCGCCCGCGTTCGACGCGCGGGGCGGGAGACGATGATCCCGGTCGAGGAACTTAATTTGGAGGATGTGCTCGAGGTGCATCCGGGTGAACGACTGCCCGCTGATGGGGAAATCATCGCGGGCGAGTCGGCGGTGGATCAATCGCCGATCACCGGGGAGTCGATTCCGGTCCCGCGCGGACCGGGCGACCCGGTCTTCGCCGGAAGCATCAACGGCGGCGGCGCGCTCGAGGTGCGCGTGACCAAGCGCGCGGCGGACTCGACGCTGGCGCGCATCATTCAGTTGGTGGAAGAAGCGCAAAGTGAACGCGCGCCGACGCAACGCCGCCTCGACGACCTGGAGCAACGCTATGCCGTCGGCGTCATCAGCTTTGCCACGCTCGTCGCGCTCGTGCCGCCGTTGTTTTTAGGCTGGACGTGGTCCGCCGCGTTTTACAAATCCATGATGCTGCTCGTCGTCGCCTCGCCGTGCGCGCTCGTTATCTCGACACCGGCCTCCATCCTCTCGGCGATTGCCGCCGGAGCCAGGCGCGGTGTGTTGTTCAAGGGTGGGGCGCACGTCGAGAGTCTGGCGTCCGTCCGGGTTGTCGCTTTCGATAAAACCGGCACGCTCACCGCCGGAAAGCCGCGCGTCACCGATGTGTGCCCGACCGCGAATTTTTCTGAAACTGAACTGTTGACGCTGGCGGCGGCGGTCGAGTCGCGTTCCGAGCATCCACTGGCGCGGGCCGTCGTCGCGGCGGCGCGCGAGCGCGGATTGCAATTGCCGGAGGCTGCCGACTTGCAGGCGGTTCCGGGTAAAGGCGTCAGCGCGCGGATCATGTCGCGCTCTGAGCATGTCGAAGAGCCGGGGTTTACGCTCAAGATCGGCACCCTCGAACATCTCCAGGAGCAGGGCGTGACGGTGACGGCGGAACATCTGCAACTCGTCGAAAAACTCTGGACGGAAGGCAAGACGGTCATGTTGATTGGGAATGATGAACTCTTGGGCGTCATCGCCGTCGCCGACACGGTGCGGCCCGAAGCGCGGGCCGCGGTCGCGGCGCTCAAGGCGGCGGGCGTGATCAAAGTGGTGATGCTCACCGGCGATAATCGGCGCGCGGCGCAGGCGATTGGTGCAGCGGCGGGCGTGGACGAAGTGCGCGCCGAACTGTTACCGGAAGATAAAGTGGAAGCCGTTAAAAGTTTGCTGCGTGACTACGGAAGTGTGGCGATGGTCGGCGATGGAGTGAACGACGCCCCGGCGCTGGCCTCCGCGACAGTGGGGATTGCGATGGGGACGGGCGGGACGGACGTGGCGCTGGAGACCGCCGATGTGGTGCTAATGGCCAGCGACTTGAGTCAGTTGCCGTATGCGCTCCGCCTCAGCCGCCGCGCGATGAGCATCGTGCGTCAGAATTTGACCTTTGCGATGGCGGTGATTATTTTGCTTATCAGCAGCGCGTTCCTCAATATCTTGTCGCTGCCGCTCGGCGTGGTGGGACATGAGGGCAGCACCGTCCTCGTCGTGCTGAATGGGTTGCGGTTGTTGGGGTATAAGCCCAAGAAATCTTAAAAACCTACCACCAAGTCACGAAGACACCAAGAAAACTTTTGAATTTCTTGGTGCCCTTGTGACTTGGTGGTTCAAGCACTCTCTTCTGGATAAACCCGCTCATAGATCATCAGCGTCGCCGTCGAATAGAAACCGACCGCCTCATACAGCCGCAGCGCGCCGGTCAGGCTTTCAGCATCCACGTTCAATCCCACCGATTCATGCCCAAGCGATCGCGCTCGCAGCAATGAAGCAATCAATAAGGCACGCCCCAAGCCTCGCCGCCACGGCCGCCGCACGAACAGCCGGCTGATCCAACCTTGATTTCTTCCCAGCCGCGCAACCGTGGCCGGCCCCATGGTGTTGAGTGTGCCTCCGGCAATTTCACGTGTCCCCCGAAGCGAAGCGGAGTGGGGATCTCCTTCCCAAACCAGATAGCTGTTCTCAGGCTCGAACTGTCCAAGACTTAATCGCTGCTCAAAAGTTTTGAATGCCTCCGGGACGTTGCCCCAATGGTCCCGGAAGGCTTCATTGACCGCTGCCCACACGGCGCGATCCTGGCGCTGCTCGGCCCAAGACTCTAGCTTCAGGTTTATCGGCAAATCCAGGCGGGGGATGGGTATCGTGCGCAAAGCCTCGGGCGAGAGATCGCGGCGCATCTCCAAAAAATAGCGTAGACAATCGAGCGAGGCTGCCTCAAACAACGCCCGCGCCTCGGACTGAGTCTCAAAGATCCGTGCCCGAAGGCTAATCGTACAGCCATCTAACTGCGCGGAAATTTCTTTTACCCGCGCCCACTGCCGGTCGAGCAGCGCCCGGCCAATGCCTTGCCGCCGATTTTCGGGCGGAATGAAACAATACGTTTGGTAGATCGGCGCCGAGGCCTCGCCACGCAGAATTCCATCCGCATAGGCGAGGAGGCCCGCGCCCGGCTTTTCCGCGACGAGCATATCTTGCGCCGGATCAATTCGTGGATCAGGATGGGGTGTGGCGAACCGCGTTCGTAGATCGGACTCGGTTGGCAGATAGGCCTCGCCATCCGCGCGCGAAGCGGTACGGATGACTTCCAACACTTGGCGGAAGTCGGGTTCTTGATACAGGCGGATGATGAAATCGGGGGTCATTGTGTTTAAGTAAGAAAATCCCCTTCCCGCATTATAATCACCTCTGGCTAACAGGGCGCAAGGCTTGAGTCCTTAAGCCTTGTGCCTTCTCTTTTATTCCACGAAACATCCATTTAAGGAAGGTTGACGCCCATGAAAATTACCGATTTGAAATGTGCCGTGATTGGTCAAAGCCCGGTCATTCGTCTCCTCACCGACGAAGGCCTGTGTGGGCTGGGGCAAGTCGAGACAACCAAGCCGTACCTCAAGCCGCACATCCTCTTCTACAAACCTTATCTGATGGGTGAGGACCCCACCAATGTCGAGCGCGTCATGCTCAAGATTCGCCGCCTCGGTAGCTTCAAGCCGTGGGGCAGCGCGGTGAGCGCGATTGAGATGGCGCTCTGGGATATTGCGGGTCAGGCCGCCGGTATCCCGGTCTACAAACTTTTGGGCGGCAAGGTGCGGGATAAAGTCCGCGTTTACAACGGCGGCGTGCGATTCGAGATGACCGGGTTCGAGCCGCAGGACTACGCCGACAACATGGCGAAGATGAAAGCCTCCCCGGAGAAATTTTCGCTCATCAAACAAGGCATTGGTTTCCACAGCCCCATGCCCGGCAAGATTCCCAACTTCTCTTATGGAGAAGTCCGGCAGGGCGCGACGCATCCGAATCGCGGCCTGTTGACCGAACGCGGCTTGAAGCACGTGATTGCGTGTGTGGAGGCGATGAAATCGGTCTTGGGCGACGAGGTGGGTTTGGCCTTGGACTGCGGCCCTGGGTGGATGGTCCCAGACGCCATCCGCTTGGCGCGGGCGTTGGAGCCGCTCAACGTGGCCTGGCTGGAAGATTTGATCACCGGCGACTACACCCCCTACGTTTTGGCGGATGTTTATCGGGATATCCGGCAGAGCACGTCAACGCCCATTCACACCGGCGAGCAAATCTATCTGCGGCAGAACTTCCGGGAGCTGATTGAGAAACACGCGGTAAACATCCTCGGCCCCGACCCGGCGGATGTGGGCGGGATCGCGGAACTGAAATGGATTGCGGAATATGCGGATCTCCACGGTCTCTTAATCGCGCCGCATGGCATCTTTGATGGCCTCATCGGCCTGGCGGCGCAGGTTCACATGTGCGCTACGTTGCCCGATAACTACATCGCTTTTGAGTGCCCAGCCCCGAAGCAACCGTGGTGGCGAGAAGTGGTTCAAGGGCTGCCGAACCCCATCATCCAGGACAGCTTCATCGAAGTTTGGGATAAGCCGGGCCTGGGGGTGACGCTGAATGCCGACGCGGCCCAGCCGCATCTGACTGAAGAAGATAAGGACTTCTTTGATTAGACCCCCACCCTAACCCTCCCCCATCGCGGCCACGAGTGGATTGGATTTTACAAATAAAGTTTCGCCGCGATGGGGGAGGGCAGGGAGGGGGTGGTTTTCCCATGAAAAGATTTTGAGAATATCGAATATAATCATTGTTAGACGCCGGTTAGGGTTGGCAGGGATAGAGGATGGATCCCAACACTCTCTTTGCGCAAGCGGTTGAGGCCATTAAGGCCAAGAAGAACAACGAGGCTCGTCGCCTGCTCATAGAAGTTGTTCGCTTGGATTCGCGCCACGAGCAGGGCTGGCTGGCCTTGGCCTCGGTCTTGACGGATATGACTCAGGCGATTGACTGCCTGAAGCGCGTCTTGGCCTTGAACCCGAACAATGCCACCGCGAAAGAATGGCTGGCCTTCGCCGAGCAGGAGAGAGCGAGACAGGGGGCGGTCGAAGAAATGAATAAAACGCCGGAGGTTGTGCTGGAAGAAGCCGGCGATCACGAACGACCGGTCCCGCGCTTGGGCAAATACTTACTGGATTACAAGTTCATCACCACCGACCAACTTAAGACGGCGTTGCTGACGCAGCGCAGCGAGGCTCAGAACGGCGCGGCTAAGCGCCTGGGAGACATCCTGCTCGAACAAGGCGCAATCAGCGAAGAACGTTTGAACTTTGCCATCCGCGAACAGCATCGGGGTTTTTATAGCTTGTTCAATGATTAGCTCTAGACCGGACAGGTCTGGATGGAAAGGTGGTCCTCATGGCTGACGAAAAGAAAAATTGGTTGGGGCCGTACGTTCCGCAGGGCAATGTCATCCGAGAAGTGGTGCAGCAGGCCAAGTTGGCTTACAACTTGATCCTCGATCCGCGCGTGCACCCGATCGTTAAACTGATCCCGGTCGCCGCCGTGGCCTATCTGTTTATGCCGGCCGACTTAGTGCCGGATATCTTACCGATTGTGGGGCAGGCGGATGACGTGGCGATCCTGATGATTGGCCTGCGGTTTTTCTTTGAGTTTTCGCCGCCGGAGGTAGTGCAAGAACATCTCAAGCGCTTGAGTCAAAAAATCCGGGGCGATTGGAATATGGAAAAGCCTCCGCCGGATAAGCCATCTTCCGGCGGAGAGATCGTGGATGGAACGTACCACGAGGATGATAAGCAGTAAAAAGATCGCCCCTCCTAAAGAGGGGCGAATGTTTTGTTGCCGGTGTAAATAGCTTTACCCCTCCCCCCTGTTTATGGCTTGGAAGCTAAGCTAGACTTTATCAAAATCGAACCTTTGGGTCCAAATCCGTCTGCGCCCCAGAGCCAGCGCATCCGAGTAGGTGGGTGTGGCTTTAATGAAGCCTAAATAAGCCATTCATAACGACATATTCTGATACACTCCCACTTTCCCCGCCTAAAGGATAGTATTTATAGAGGACCTCGTTGTGACCGTAAAAAATCCAAGCTTGGAAGAAAAACAAGCCATTGCTCGCTTAAAGCAAGGAGACCTGGACGCAATGGAAGTGCTGGTAAAGCGCTACCAGGTTCGGGCTGTTTATGTCGCCTCTCTGATTGTGCGCAATCTGAAGCTCGCCGAAGATATCGTTCAAGACGCTTTCATGCGCTCAGCGGAGAAGATTAACCAGTTTGATGAAAGCAAACGCTTTGAGCCATGGTTCCTGCGCAGTGTCGTTAATGCTTCCGTAAAAGCTGCCACACGGCAAAAACGTTTCATTTCCCTGGAGGAGGCGCAGGATGAAGAGACCTCCAAAGTAGCGGATTGGCTCATGGATCCTGACCCCTCTCCAGAGTTCATGGTTGAAACACAGGAAACCCGTCAAATCGTCTGGAATGCGCTGGGAGAATTAACAGCCGAACAACGGGCCGTTGTGATCATGCGTCACTTTCTGGAGATGAGCGAAACAGAAATGACTCAAAAGCTGGGACGCCCGTTAACCACGATCCGGTGGAGACTGAAAACGGCTCGAAACCGGCTCCGGAAAATTCTCCGGCTCTTCTGGAATTCAGAATATCGGCAGGTACAAGATGAAACATAAGCACCCGGAAAACAAAAATCCTATCATCCAATCTATCTTGGAGCACCTGGCCGAGGAAAGAATTCTTCCAGAGATGATTGACTTGTGGCCTGCCGTCCGGGTCAAACTTGCAGCGAGCAAAAATCCACCCAAGGAGATTCCAATGAAAAATAGAATCATAGTTTCTGCACTGGCCGCCGTGATGGGGCTCGCCATTGTGGCCGTGGTGGTGACAAACAGCGTGACCACAGTTTCCGCCAAAGAAATTCTGGACCGGGCTTATGAAGTCCAAACCCAACCAGCGGCGACGAATGGCATTCAACACATTCGCACCAAAATCTATGGCAATCTCGAAGCCCAACCGGAAGAGCAAGGGCTCGGTTCAACTATCGATAAATATCTTGACCTCCAGAGCGGCAACTTCCGGCTGACCGTCATCGATAATCAAACTGGCAGGCTGACCGATGTGTATGCCTATGATGGATCGAATGCGTACAGTTCGGAAAGCACAAAGGGCGCCCAGCAAAGCGCTGCCCGGCTCACCCTCTATCGCACGCCTCAGAATCTATCAACCTTAGGGATTGGATCATTGGGCAATGGGAACGGTGGTTTGAACACAAAGGCTCTGTTCGACAAGATGCGCAGCGACCCCCAGGTGCAACTGGCCGGTGAGGAGACATGGGAGACTGGGCGCACAGTCTATGTGCTGCGCTCGGAACAACCGGTCAGAGTCTTAATTGCGAATGAGGCGCAAAGCCCCAACGGGATTGTCGATGTGTACTTTGACGTGGCTACCTACGAACTGGTGGGCAATCGCGTCACCATTCAAAAGGATGGCAAGGAATTGTTGATCGGCTTGCAACGCATCCTGGTGAGTGAAACCTTGCCTGAGGGAAGCAGCGTCGTCTGGAATTTAAGTGACCTGGAAGGCGTGAACATCGTTGATGATACAAACGGCGAACACTCTCAGCCCGAAGTGATTTCCGCCGGAGCGCTGGCAACGAGGATTCCATCGGCTTATCTGCTTCGGACAGTCCCGGATAGTTTTTCGCTGGAGGTCAACGTCCTGCCAAAGCAATTTGCGAAGAATCGATCTGGGAATGGACCCTTCTTTTATGAAGCAGGTTATCTAAACCAGGCGGGTGGCTATTTCATCATTCGAGCCTTCGACAACAAGAAGCTCGAGGATACTTCCTGGGCAGACGAAATTTACACGACGGCCAGCGGATTGGTGCTCTATTTCGTCAACCAACCCAGCCTCGACCCAAAATTTACCGGCGGGCTGATGGAAGCTCCGAATGGCCACACGTACGCGATAGATAGCACCCTGCCGCGTGACCAAGTAAAGGCGCTGATGGAAGAATTGGTGCTGGTCAAGTAACCGAATCTGTCAAGTTAATAAGACTGTTCAAAATCATCTCAGATGACCTAAAAAATCATCTGAGATGAGAAGTTAGTTCTTGATGAGTCCTTTATATTTGGAGAAGAGTCTTCGTCGTTGTGCCGATAACTTGTGCCGGCGTGGTATCCACTGTGCCGGACAGGTCATACGTCATCGCCCCGGAGATGCGCACCGGAACCAGCTCACCCACGGGCGCCTCGCCGTCAATAATCACCAGCCCGTCAATTTCCGGCGCATCCCGATAACTCCTGCCCAGACTCAGACCGTCCCCTGTTCCTTCGACCAAAACTTTCAACGTCTTCCCCACCTGCGCCTGATTCTTCTCCAGCGAGAGGCGCTGCTGCAACTGCATCAAGCGCTCGCGGCGTTCCTGCTTGACCTCTTCGGGCACGGGATCGCCCAAGGCCGCCGACTCCGTCCCGGGTTCAAAGGAGAAGGTGAACGCGCCTACCCGGTCAAACTTCAGTTCTTCAACAAAATCCAGAAGCGTTTGAAATTCCTCCTCCGTCTCGCCCGGATAACCGACGATGAAAGTGGAACGAATGGCGAGATCGGGCATCGCCGCGCGCATTTTGGCGATGGTCTGGTGAACCCAGTCCACGTTCGCCGGGCGGCGCATCCGGCGCAGCGTGAGCGGGTGACCGTGCTGCAAAGGCATGTCGAGGTAATGGGTAATTTGCGGGTGTGCGGCCATCGTCTCAATCAAGCGATCGGTGACGTAGCCGGGAAAGGCGTACATGATGCGAATCCAGTCCAGGCTCGGCGCGGCCTGCGTCAACTGTTCTAATAAATCCGCGAGGCCCTCCTTCACGCCGAGATCATGTCCATAATCGGTCGTGTCCTGTGCGATGAGGATCAGTTCGCGGATACCATTGGCCTCTAACCGCCGCGCTTCATCCAAAATGGATGAGACCGGGCGCGAGACGGCGGTCCCCTTGATGAGCGGGATGGCGCAGAAGGCGCACGGGCGGCGGCAACCATCGGCGATTTTTAAGTACGCGCTCGCGCCCTGCACCGCGGCCCGCAGCACCTCGCGTTCATCCGAGCCAACGACGGTTGCTTCGTCCGGCAGATGATAGAGCGGCTCCGGGTGCGGGTGCTCACGCAGACGCTGCACGAGGTCTACGATGTCCATCCAGCGCCGCGTGCCGATGAGGCCATCCAGACCCGGAACTTGTTTGGCCACCTCCGCGCCGTAGCGCTGCGAGAGACAGCCGGCGGCGATGAGGAGTTGGCCCGGCTTTTTAGCCTGAGCCAGTTGATTGAGGACGTCGAGCGATTCCTGTTTGGCGGGGCCGATGAAGCCGCAGGTGTTGACGATGAGCACTTCCGCCCGGTGCGGTTCCGCGCACGCCTCGTACCCGGCGCGTCCCAACAGTTGCGCCATACTTTCCGAGTCCACGGTGTTTTTAGAACAACCGAGGCTCACCAAATGAAATCGCTTACTTTTTATTTTTGCCATTGGTATCTCTTTCAATAACGTCAATGCTTGATACGTACGTGACGCGTGACGAGTGATACGTGACGCGTGATTAAGTGTCAAGTGATCAAGTGTCACGTGTCACTTGCCTCCGTCATCCGTCCACCGTCATCCGTCCTCTTACGGACTCGGCGTGACGGCGAGCGTCGCCGTCGGGGTGGGGAAGATCATCCCATCCATCGTCCACAGACGATCTACAACTTCCCCCAGTGTGCCCAATGTGCCTTGATCGCGCCCATTCCAAATCACGCGCGTTCCCTGGCCGTTGCCGGTGAGTAACTCAATGACGTTCTGTCCCGTAAATTCTTTGGAAGCGCCGGGAGGCAAGAGACCGGCAAAGGCCTCCACGCCGTCCACCGTAACGCGCAGCCAGACACGCTGCTCGGCGCGCACCAACAAGTTGACGCCGGTGTAAACAGTCAATGGGGTGGGAAGCTCAAGAGTCGCCGTCGCTTCCACAGTGGTCGGAGAAGCGGCGGCGGTGGCGGAAGTCGCTCCACTGGCCGCCGGTGTTTGGGAGAGAGTCGGTCTGCTCGGGGCTTGAAGAAAATTATTTGCAATTTGCACCACGCCCCACAGCAGGAGTAAAGCGACGAGCAGGGTGACGGTTCCGCCCACCAGGACATCCGGTGAGAGCAAGCGCAAACGCCGCAGACGAACTTGAGGCGCGGGGCCTCCGGCGGGTTGGTTGGCGGAGAGGCGCGGTGGCGGCGCAGCGCTTTGATCTGTTTGTGACGGAGAGGCAGCCGAGGCCTGTTTATGATTTGGGGAGAGTGACGGTGAGGGGCCGGCCTGCGGGTCAAGCGTTTGCTTATAATGCGCCAGGATTTGCTCGCTGTCCAAGCTTAAGAACTGAGCATAGTTGCGCAGAAAACCGCGCACTTGGGCCTCGGAGGGCAACGTATCAAAATCGCCCGCCTCCAAAGCCGCCAGGTACCTGGCCCGGATGCGCGTGGCCTGCTCGACGTCTTCCAGGACGTAGCCCTTCGCTTCGCGCGCCTCGCGCAACATCCGCCCGAGTGTCTCAGTCATGCCTCACGCTCGGATGAAAAACAAAGCCACCGGTTCCCAGCCGCAGATTCTTTTCCGGCCAGACCGATGGCTTGGAACGTTCAAACTTGCCCGAACCTAGGCTGACGGCGCAGCCTCCACCACTTCCGCCTGGGTTTCAACCGGAGCCTCGGCATTCGCCTCGGGAGTCGGCTCGGCAGTCGTTTCAGCCGGCGCCTCAACCGCCGCGGCAGCCATCTTTGGCGCTTCGCCCTCGCGATGGATAATCACTTTGACGGAGGGAATCAGATCGGTGGTCAGGCGGACCGGGACTCTGAATTCGCCCAACTCGCGCAACGGCTGATGGCCGACGTTCCGGCGGTCAACTTCCAGCCCGGCCGATTTCTTGATTTCGTCCGCGACTTGGGCGGAGGTGATGGACCCGTAGAGTTTGCCCGTCTCGCCCGCCTTCACGGCGAAGGTCAGCGTCAACGCGTTGAGTTTGTCTGCCACCCCGGACAACTCGGCGTTCAGTTTGGCGCGCGTGATGGCGGCGTTCTGGCGCAGCGTCTCGGATTGTTTCACCGCGCCCGAGGTAGCCAGCGCCGCCAACCCCTGCGGAATCAGGTAGTTGCGCCCGTAGCCGTCGGCGACCTTTTTCACGTCACCGGCGTGGCCGAGTTTATAAACATCTTTAAGCAGTAAGACTTTCATGGAGGTCAAGCCCTTTCCTTAGGAGACTAGCGGGCGAAGGGTACAACGCCCTGGTTGTGAGTGGGGTGATTGTAAAGTGTCAGGTGCTTAAGTGTCAAGTGTTTAAGGGTTCAAGTGCCGGGTGTTCACGTGACACTGGAGCACCTGACACTTAAACACGGCTTTTCTCCATCACCAAACCCGCTTCGCCGTCAGCGTAATAGCGCTCATAGGTCTGAGCAGCCACGTAGCCGAATTTTTGATAAAGCGCGATCGCGCCGGTGTTAGAGGGGCGCACGGTGAGTTTAAGCACGGGCGTCGTGAGCCGGGCCTCGGTCTCCGCCAACAGCCGCGCGCCAATGCCCCGGCGTTGAAATTCCGGTTGGACGCCGAGGGTGGCGATCCAGGCGTATCCTTCATCCGGCTGCGGGTCGCCCATCGCAAACCCGACCAAGCGTTCCCCCGCGACAGCCTTCAAGCGGATACTTGATCCGATCAAGGCCAAGAACAACTCCAAACCGTCCCAGGCATCGTGACCGAAGCAAGCTTTCTCCAGGGCATACACGCCGCGCCAATCGCGCCAGGTGGCGGGGAGGATGTTGATCTGATCGGTCACGGCTTAGAAGACGGTGGACCGAGGACGGAGGACGGAAGAAAAAACTGCTGCCTCCGTCCTCCGTCTTCCGTCCTCCGTCCTCCGTCTATTTCTTATCCCCCCCTCCCACAAAGTTCGACAGCAAGCTGGTGAACTCCATTGGGAAGATGTATTTGGTGGACGGGCTGAGGCCCATCGCCTTGAGCGTCTCGAAGTATTGCAGCGTCATTGTCTTTTGGTCTACCTTGGACGCCGACGAATAGATCTGCTCCAGCGCCGACGCGAAGCCCTCAGCGCGCAGCAACTGCGCCTGCTTCTCGCCCTCGGCGCGCAGGATGTTGGATTGGCGCTCGCCCTCGGCTTGCAGGATGGCGGCTTGCTTGGTGCCTTCCGCGCGATTGACGGCGGCTTCCTTATCGCCCGTTGACTCGGTCACGAGCGCTCGGCGGACGCGCTCGGCCGACATCTGCTTGTTCATCGCCTCCTGAACATCGCGCGGGGGGATGATCTCGCGGATTTCGACGTTGGTGACTTTGACGCCCCAGCGTTCGGTGATCTCGTCCAGCTTGACGCGCAGCGTTTCATTGATGTGGTCGCGCTGCGAGAGCACGTCGTCCAGCGCGATCCCGCCGATGACCGAGCGCAGCGTGGTTGTTGCAATCGCCAGCGACGCGCCGCGGAAGTCGCCCACTTGAATGACGGTCTGTTCCGGATTGACGACTTTGTAATAAATCAGAAAATCAATGCTGATGGGCGCGTTGTCTTTGGTGATCGAGGTCTGGTGCGGCACCTCGACGAAGGCCTCGCGCAAGTCCACCGTGCGCGGCTGGTCAATGACCGGTAAGAGAAAGACGAGTCCCGGCCCCTTCTGACCGATGACGCGCCCGAGGCGCAGCACGACCAGGCGTTGGTATTCCGGCACGATGCGCACCGCGGTCGCCAGCACCACCACCGCGCCTACGAGAAGAATGATGCCCACGCAAGGCAAAGCTACTAAAAGGCCTTCCATCGTTTTTTCCTCCTGACTGAGAATGCCGGCTTCAACCCGGCTGGTGAAAAGGGATAAAGGTTTAGCTTGAACCGGCTTTGCCGGCGCGCGCCACTTTGAGCCGCAGCCCCTCCCGCGCGATCACGACAACTTGGCTGCCAGCCGGTATCTTATCATCAGCGCTCGCACTCCACAATTCCCCGCTAACGTAGACGGCGCCTTGATCATTGACCTCGGTCCGGGTGACACCGCTGGCGCCCACCACGCGACTCAAATCTTGAGCCGGCGGCAACCGCCTGACGGCCAAGCCTTTAAAGATGATAAAGCCAAAAGCAGCCGTCGAGAGCAACGTGACAAAGGCGACCATCACCCAGGAGAGCGAGGCCTGGACGGGATTGGTCTCGCGGAAGAGGAGCAGTGAACCGATGCCCAGCGCAATCGCTCCGGCGAGGAGCAAAGCGCCATGGGCCGTCAACCGGAATTCGACGATGAAGAGGATCAGCGCCAGTCCGATCAACCCCAGGCCGACCAGGTTCACAGGGAGTTGCGTCAGCCCAATGCCGGCCAGGACAAGTGAGATCACGGCCACAGCCTCGGGAAAGCCAGTGCCGGGGATGGAGACAGCTAACACCAGACTCCACATTCCCACGACCAGCAGGAGATACGCGACGTTTGGATTGGTCAACAAAGCCCACAAAGCTTCAGCGAGAGGTTGCATGGGAGGCCTCCTTCTATCAAGTAGCAGGTAGCAGGTAGCAGGTGGCAAGTAACCTGCCACTTGCTACTTGCCACTTGCTTGTTGCTGCACGAGTTTAATCATCTCTGGAATCTCGGCGTCATTCGGCGCTTGATGCTGCGCCTCTTCCAACGCGCGCAGGCTGCGCTCAAAACGCTTGATCTGAGCATAGCCTACACCCAAATCCTTATAATAGAGGACTTCTTTAGGCGCTAACCCCACGGCTTTTCGCCACTGCGCCACAGCCAGCGACCACATTCCCAACTTGCGGTAGTAATGCCCTCGCTTGTAAAAATCCAGCGCGCTGTGGGCCGTCATATCCGGGCGGGTCATTAACCGTTCCTCGTTCACGGCGAACTCACGGTCGGCGGAAAAGAGTAGGCCCAAAATCGCCACGACAAAGATTACGTTGACGATGGCGCCTACCCAGCCCAGGTAACCACTGAGGGCCAAAAAGACGCTGGCCAATAAATCAATAATCATCAGGCTGATCGTCACGTAATAGGCCAGGCTCAAACGCTGGCTTAAACCTAAGAGCAGAAAGAATAACACCACGGCGTGCAGCAGGTAAACGTTGACCAATAGTTGAGCGACGGGTAGCGGAAGCCGCCCAAAGTCTCCGAGAATCTCCTTCACACCGAAGATTCCCAGCAGGAGCGGGAAATTAATCTTATCGCCCCATTGCACGATCCCGATAGCGAACAGCGGCCCGAGCGCCTCGATTAATCCAATGGCCAGCCTGATCCCGGTCAGCAGCAGCCCCCTCCGCAAAAAATCGGAAATCTCCTTCTGCCGCTCTTTACGCTGATACAGATTTTTGCGGCAGTGCGGGCAATTCCGGTCAGTCTCGCTGGTCAGCTTTCCGCAGTAGATACATTGGAGCGGTTCATCTATCCCATCGTCCGGCTCCAGTGGCACGCGTGGCAGAGAACGCTGGAAGGTGTCTGAGTTATCTGGCGTTAGCATATCTTGGAATAGGCCCAGGCCGTGGAGAAATTTGCCGACAATTCCCGGACAAACACGCTACGCGGAAGCAGAGAACGGCTTAAGTTCAGAATGGGACACGGCTGCCATAAAAGATTATATAGCCGCGCTCACGGCAGTGCAAAGACAATTTTACAATTTGAATCACACCATCTACAATCAGCCAACCGAAAACTGGTTTCTAAACGACGAATGTCTACCTGGTTCCTCGCCATTTCCTACTGGTTGCACATGGTCGCCACCATTGTCTGGGTCGGCGGGCTGGCGCTAATGGCGCTGGTCATCTGGCCGGGCGCCCGGACGGTGCTTGGCCCGGGCCCCCAGTTGGCTGAACTGGTCCGGGAATGGCACAAGCGTTTCAATCCGCTGGCCTGGATTAGCCTGGCGGTATTGGTTGCCACCGGCCTGACGCAAATGAGCGCGAACAAAAATTATCAAGGTCTGCTGCTCATCACCAACTCGTGGGCCGCCGCTATCTTAGCCAAGCACCTGGCCGTGGTGGGGATGGTTTTGATCGGCGGTTACATGAACTGGACGCTGCAGCCGGAGCTGGCGCGCCTGACCACGTTGGAAGCGCATGGCCGGCCGGCTTCCGAACTGGAAAACCTTCGCCGCCGCGAGATTTTCTTGACTCGTCTGAATTTATTTTGCGGCCTGCTCGTCCTGGCCTTCACCGCCCTGGCGCGGGTTTTGTAGCGAGATTGTCCTGCGCCGGAAGTGAGCCTATACTTCAGCCAAACACTCCCGATAGAACGAATGTCTAAACCCGAACTGCCCCTCGATCAAGTCCTCCCTGGCGATTGCCTCCAAGTGCTCGGCACGTTGCCCGAGAAATCGGTTGACTTGATCTTTGCCGACCCTCCGTACAACCTTCAACTGCAAAAGGCGCTCTGGCGGCCCAACATGACCCGCGTGGACGCGGTGGACGATGATTGGGATCACTTTAGCAGCTTCGCCGAATATGACACCTTTACGAAGGCCTGGTTGGAGGCCTGCCGCCGGGTCCTCAAAGACACGGGAACGATTTGGGTCATTGGCTCGTATCACAATATTTTTCGGATTGGGAATAACTTACAAGATTTGGATTACTGGATTTTGAATTCGGTCGTCTGGGAAAAAACAAATCCCATGCCCAATTTCCGGGGCGTGCGCTTTACCAATTCACATGAAATTTTGATCTGGGCGCAGAAGAAGCAGGGCGTCCGCTACACATTTAACCACCGGGCGATGAAAGCGCTCAACGAAGAACTCCAAATGCGCAGCGATTGGCATTTGGGCTTATGCACGGGCAGCGAGCGGCTCAAGGTTAACGGCAAAAAGGCCCATCCCACCCAGAAGCCGG
>Ga0075421_100000124_pt1 | contig 65043 bp, 49 predicted proteins | sample SoiMetdeltSBSDD5_FD_75292 | JGI IMG/M metagenome (GOLD analysis project Ga0075421, IMG submission 75292) | Bulk soil microbial communities from a Populus tree surrounding site in Tennessee, USA - Soil MetaG P. deltoides SBSDD5 | ecosystem: Environmental > Terrestrial > Soil > Tree plantation... | reverse complement strand
AGCTTGTAGCTGCCGATCACCTTGTCCTCTTCCGCGAGCTCGGGCTTCGGCGCGTCGTACTTGATCGACGACGGCTCGTCCTTCAGCAGCGTGTCCCGCAGTCCCTCGGCGTCCTTGGTGATGATCACCACCTGGAGATTCTTCGCCGAGAGGTACTTCTTGATCGCGCGGTTCACGTCGTCGCGGGTGAGCTTCGCGTACGACGCACGCATCGTGTCGACGTAGTCGCCCATGCCGTACCACCACGAATCGAGCGCGTAGCCGAGGCGCTGGTTCTGGTTCGCGGTGAGCAGGTAGACGTTCTTCATCATGTAGCCGCGAGCTTCGTCGAAATCCTCCTGCGACAGCCCGTTGTCGATCAGCTGCTGCGTCTCGTACAGCGCGATGCGCATCGCCATCTGCGCGTTCTCCGGAACGACCGGACGGATCCAGATCTCGAAGAGCTGATTGCGGCGGGCGATGTTCGGGCTGGGGAAGAACTGGGCGCCGGGACGATTGAAGAACTCGATGTATGCATAGTCGCCGTAGTTCAAGCCGCGCGCTTCGCGGATGCGGTCATACAGATGCGACATCGACGCACGGTGCTCGCCGAGCCACGCGCGGGCGATGTTCAACGCGGCGAAGTCGGCGGCGTTGCGCGTGATCGGAATCGGATGACCCATGGAGATCGCGGTCGCGCGCGTCTCCTTCTTGATGATCTGCACGTCGAGACCCTGCGGCGCCTTGCCCTTGAACGGTGTGAGCTGCGCGAGAGCTTTCTCTTCATCGCCCGCGCCGAGGGCGCCGAGATCGGTGGTGAGACGAGCTTTGAGCGTGTCGGGGTAATCGCCGGACAGACCGACGACCACGTTCGAGGCGTTGTAGTTCGCGTCGACGAACTTCTTCACGTCGTCGAGCGTGATCGATTCGATTCCGGCGACCGTGCCGAGGACCGTGTGGCCGTAGGGTGTGCCGTCGAAGACCGCGTTCTGGAGCTGTTCCTTGCCCAGCTCTTCCTCGTTGTTGTTGCGCAGGTCCTGCTTGAGCGCGTTGAGCTGTTGGTCCTTGAGGCGCTGGAAGTCCTCGTCGCGGAAACCCGGCGTGAGGAGCTGCGGCTCCACGATCGGAAGGAACTTGTCGATGTTGTCGCGGTGGATGACGGCGGTGAAGGTCGTCATCTCCTTGTCGACGAGATTGCCGAAGCCGCCGGCCATCGGATAGAGCGCCTTGTTGATCTCGTCGATGCGCATCTCCTTCGAGCCCGCCTCGGTGATCATCGAAGCGGCGAGCTGCGCGAGACCTTCCTTCCCCTTCGGATCGGCGGCGGAGCCGACGGTGAAGAGGAACTTCATCATCACGTTCGGGAGCACCGTTTTCTGCTCGATCCAGCGGATCTCGGCCTTCGGACCGGAGGTCGCCGCCGAAGCCATCGAGACCACCGAGGGCTGCTTCGCGATCGCCTCGGGCAGCGCTCCCTGCGAGAGCGTCGTCACGACGAGGTTCTTGTCGGTGAAGTACTTCTGTGCGGTCTCTTGAATCAATGCCGGCGTGATCGTCGCCAGCTCGCGGAAGTACTTGTTGATCGTGTCGTAGGAGCGCTCGAAGTGCGCGTAGCCCGCGATCGTGGAGGCGATGGCGTCCGTGTTGTCGAGTCCGCGGACGAATCCGTAGCGCCCGTTCGACTTCGCATCCTCGACCCGCTTCGCGTCGAGCTGCTTCGCGCGCAGACCGGCGAAGGTCTCCATGATCTGGTCGCGAACGTACGCGGCGTCCTTCGCGTCTTTCACGCGCGCGAAGACGGTGAAGAGGGTCGGGTCGACGTTCGGTCCGCCGAAGAAGAAGAGCTGATCGACTTTCTGCTCCTGCTCGACGAGGCGCTTGTAGAGATCGGAGGTCTGGCCGAAGGAGAGGTCGAACATCACATCGAACGCGGCCTGCTCCTTCATCTGAAATGCGGAAGGGCCGTGGAACGCGACCGTGACCCACGGAAGCGTTTGCGAGGTCCAGGGCACGTGCGCGTAGAGCGGACCGTTGTGCGTGGGCTCCTGCGGGATGTCGACGGTGAACGTGCCGCGCTGCCAGTCGCCCCAGTACTTCTCGACGAGCGGGAAGACCTGGTTCGGATCGACGTCACCGACGACGAGCACCGTGGTTTTCTCGGGCCGGTACCAGCGCGAGAAGAACGTCTTCGCGTACTCGAACTGGTTGGGCATGTCCTCGATGTCTTTGATGAAGCCCATCGTGGTGTGCTTGTAGGGATGGGTGGTGTACGCGGCCTCGCGCTGCACCTCGAGGATCTTGCGGATCGGGCTCTGCGAGTTCTTGTTGTACTCGCCGAGCACCGCGCGCGCCTCGGTCTTGAAGGCCTCTTCGGAGTACGAGAGGTTCTTGAAGCGGTCGGCCTCGATCTCGAGCATCTTCTCGAGGTCTTCCTTCGCGAACGTGACGTGATAGTTCGTCAGGTCGTCGGAGGTGTACGCGTTCTGCCGCGCGCCGGCCTTGGTGATGAGCGCGTTGTAGACGTCCGGCGGGTACTGCTTCGTGCCGCGGAACATCATGTGCTCGAAGAAATGCGCGAAGCCGGACTTGCCGGGCTCGACCTCGTTGCGCGAGCCGGTCTGTACCGGGATCTGCAGCGAGACGATGTTCGGGAAGCCGGTGGGGACGACGATGACCTTCAAGCCGTTGGCGAAGGTTTTCTCGGACGCCTTGAAGGGGAGGATGTCATTGGCCGGCTGCGCTAATGCAGCCGTGGTGAGCGCGCAGAGCGCAGCCACAAGAATGCTGGATCGAAACATAGTTCTCCTTTTCGGATAGTCGCAGAGTCTCAAAGTCGCAAAGTCGCAAAGATGTTGCGATCAGAGGCTCTGAGACTTTGCGACTTTGCGACTTTGTGACTCTTCGGGATCGAGTGGGCCGTCCTGCAGGTCGGCCCGGATGATGAGGTCGAGGAAGAGCTCCCGCACTCCGTTCCGGCCCTTCTCGCGATAGACGCGCCGTACGTCCGAGGGTTTGAGGCTGATGCCGGTCATGGCCTCGAGGTACTGGCAGAAGACGACCGCGCGAGAGCGGAAGGAGATGACCAGGATCAGCAGCAGGACGCCCGCGGAGATCAGAGGCATCGCGGTGGTGAGCGTATCGATGCGGAAGAGGTTTTCCATCGGCCCGGGGAGATCGTATCAGAGGCGGGCATCCTCCTTGTAAGCCTCATCGGCGGAGGATTCGCATGCCCGAGGAACGTTATGAGCCGGTTTCCTGCGACTACCACGATCAGCTCGAAGCCGCGGCGATGCACAAGAAAGCGGTAGAGCTGGAGTTCGAGCTCGACGGAGTGCCGCAGAAGGAGCGTGGCCGCGTGGAGGATGTGTACACGTCCGGCGGCGCGGAGTTCATCCGCTTCGCCTCCCATTCCGGTCCGCTGGAGATCCGGCTCGACCACATCATTTCGTTCAAGGAGTAGAAAACGGGTGCTGAGTGCTGGGTGCTGAGTGCTGAGTACGAGGCGGGTGGGACCCAGCACTCAGCACTCAGCACTCAGCACTTCAGGATTATCATTGTCGCGATGCCGAAACTTCTCTTCTACACCGGCACGGCCTTCTGCCTGTTTCTGGCGCTGACCAGCGCGGCGGAAGCGGCCCGCCAGTTGCGCGACGGTGTACTTTCGTTCGCGGCCCTGCCGCCCGGACCGTACGCGGTGTGGGCGATCGTCGCTGCATTTCTTTCGGGGCTCGCGATCGCCGCGCTCTTCCTGCGGATGGCGGCGCTGCTCGCCGCGCGGAACCTCTTCGCCGCGTTCGTGGCGTTGCTCTCGTTGACTGCCTCGACGGGCGCGCTCGCATGCGTGCTCTTCCTGCAGTGGCGGATGCTGGCGGGCGGCGGCGCGCATCTCGCGGAGATTCACTTCGCGGCGCTGCTGGTCCTGGGCCTTTTCGTCTCGCTCAGCATTCTGTCGCTGCGCCCGTACTTCAGCATTCAGGCGAGCCGCTTCCTCTCCGCGCTCGTGTTCTTTCCGCTGCCGCTGTTCGTGCTGATCGTCGCGCAGGAGATGTTCCTCCGCGTGTCGACGCCGCCGTTGCCGTCCGCGTCGCCCGCGTCGCGGGTGTTCTTCGCCGTCCTGGCGATCCTGTTCGTGTCGATCGCGATCCACTCCATCCGCCACCGCCATCTGTTCCTCGAGATGACGAACCTGCGGGAGCTGCTGGACTCGCGCGTCGATCCGACGTCGCGGCATGGAAGACCGATCGGCGGCGTGGCGTTCGACTCCTGACGTGCCCGTTTTTCAACTCTTCGTCTTTACCATTCTTCTCCCGCTGATCACGATTGCCATGCTCTGGCGTCGTCCGCGGCGTCCGTTCGCGGGTTGGCTCGCGACGCTGTTTCTCGCAATCGGCGTCACCGGCTTCAGCGTGCTCGTCGCGCCGTGGGGATGGTTCGGATTGCCGATGCGCTACGCGCTGATGGTGCTGTTCGTCGCCGCGCTCGCGGCGTCGTTGCGGCGGACGCTCCCGTCCGAGGTCAAGGAGGAGTCTCCGCTGCGCGCGGTTGTAAAGGTTCTGGTGGCCTTCTTCTTCGGTGGCGTTGCCTTCGGCGTGCTGCGCGCATACGAGGTACCGCCGGGTGCGATCGATCTCTCGTTTCCGCTGCGCGGCGGCTCGTTTCTGATCGGACACGGCGGAAGCACGGCCGCCGCCAACATGCATCACGCGCATCCGCAGCAGCGCTACGCGGTCGACGTCATGAAGCTCAACTCGTACTTCATGCGAGCGCGCGGACTCTATCCGCGCGATGTGCGGCGCTACGCGATCTACGACGCGGAGGTGCTGAGTCCCTGCGACGGCACGATCGTGTCGATCGTCGACGCGCTTCCGGATCAAACGCCCGGCACGGTCGACGCGAAGAACCTCGCGGGCAATCACGTGATCGTTCGTTGCGGCGACGCGAACGTGACGCTCGCGCATCTCCGCCGCGGCAGTGTCGCCGTCCGCGCCGGTGCAACTGTCACGAAGGGTCAGCTCCTCGGACGCGTCGGCAACTCCGGCAACACGTCCGAGCCGCACCTGCACATTCACGCGGAGCGCAACGGTGTCGCCGTTCCCACGACGTTCAACGGGGAGTGGTGGGTGCGGAACGAGCTGGCTCGCCGCTAGCGCGATTCTCCGCGAGCCACGTCATCGCGCGATGCACGCGGTCGTAGCCGCTCGGGTGATCGTAGAAGATCACTTCCTCGATCGGCCCCGGCTTCAGCTTGCGGTAGGTCGACAGCCGCAGCGCCACGGTGGCGAATCCATGCGGCTCGCGCGCGGCATTGATCGCGAACGCGTCGGCCTCCGCCTCGGCGGTACGGACGATCGAGGCCATCACCGGAGTCGCGAGGGTCATGAAGACCGCGAGGATCAACACCGCCAGCGGAAGGCCCGCGGGATCTGCGCGGTCGGTGATGCCCCAACGCGCGCCCCAGCGCGAGATCGCGCCGTCGAGCGCGCGATGCAACACGAAGAACGCAAACGTGATCACCAGCATCAAGTAGATGAGCAAGCGCATTCCGTGGTTGAGCACGTAATGTCCCATCTCGTGCGCCATCACGATCCGGATCTCTTCGAGGGACGTGCGCTTCAGGAGGTTGTCGTTGAGCGAGATGCGCGTCGTGCCGAACAGCCCCTGCACGTTCGCGCTGATGCGCGTGGTCTGCCGCGACTGGTCGACGACGTACACGTCCTTCGCGGGGATGCGGTTCGCGCGTGCCAGGGACAGCACTTCATCGCGCACGCGTCCGGGCGGCAGTGGTGTGTATTCGTTGAAGAGCGGGGAGATGACGACGGGCGCGATGACGCTGATGAAGATCGCGGCGACGAGCACGATCGCGCTGGCCCAGATCCACCACCGCGCGCCGGCGCGACGGATGGCCGCGTACATCATCGCGATGAGAAAGGGCACGAACAGAAATTGAAGACCGAGGGCGATCAGGCTCTCGCCGAACCACGCACCGAAGGTCTGGTTCGAGAGGCCGTACTGATGCTCGCGGAAGAAGCCCGTGTAGATGGTCAGCGGCAAATCGAGGACGAACATCACCGCGATCCAGAAGACGACGTAGAGCATCGTGACGAGGAAGGGTTTCGTCGTGATGCGTTGCGCGAGCTCGCGCATGCGCCGAGAGAATCCCGTCGCGAGCAGGATCATGACGATCACGAAGAGGTAGAAGAGCTCCCAGAGCTGCAGCCAGTAGCCGCCCTCGTAGTACGCATCCGACTTCGCCCGCTGCTCGTCGGAGAGGACAGACAGATACGCCTCGGTCGCGCGCTCGGCGTCGAAGCTCGGCCCCGGCTTCGCCGCCTCGGGGACGATGAGTCCGGGCGGCAACTCGCGTTGCGCGGGAGCGGCGAGGAGGGGCATCGCGAAGAGAAGCAGGACGATGACGGCGAGTTTCATTGTGCGTGCGATGATCGCACGCATGACGTCAGATCCCTTCCTTCTCGTCGCCATCGAAGAAGCACGCACCGGTCTCGCCGAGGGCGGCATCCCCATCGGCTCGGTGCTCGTGCACGACGGACAAATCATCGGCCGCGGTCACAACCGCCGCATCCAGCGTGGCAGCGCGACGCTTCACGGCGAGATGGATGCGCTCGAGAACGCCGGCCGTCTTCCTGCACGCGTCTACCGTGAAAGCACGCTCTACACGACGCTGTCGCCGTGCGCGATGTGCACCGGTGCGATCCTCCTCTACGGCATCCCGCGCGTGATCGTCGGCGAGAACCGCACATTCCTCGGCGAGGAGGAGCTCCTGCGCTCGCGAGGTGTGTCCGTCGAGGTCCTCGACGACGCCGAGTGCGTGGCGATGATGACGAAGTTCATCGAGGAGAATCCGCAACTCTGGAACGAGGACATCGGGGAGTGAATGCGCCATGAAAACCATCACTGCCAGGGAACCACGTACGAATCTCTACAAGCTGATCGACGAGGCGGCCGTGACCAGTGAGCCGGTGCAGATCACGGGCAAACGGACGGATGCGGTGCTCGTTTCGATGAGCGACTGGCAGGCCATTCAGGAGATGCTGCATCTTCTCTCCATTCCGGGCATGCGGGCTTCGATCCGGAAGGGCCTGAAGACTCCCATCAAGAAGTGCCTGGAGCCGCTCGACTGGTGAGCGGGTAGCGGCTGGTCTTCACACCCCAGGCGGCGAAGGATGCGTTGCGCCGCTCTACGCGGCGTAGGGTTCGTGGCCCTCGCTCTCTCGCACTGCACAACCACTTGTGCCAATCCACCGCCTCCTCGCCGCACACTGTGCGCGGCTGACCATGTCCTTTGTTCACCTCCACCTCCACACCGAATACTCACTGCTCGACGGCGCCTCGCGGCCCGAGGATCTCGCCAAGCGCGTAGCGAAGCAGGGCATGCCCGCCTGCGCGATCACCGACCACGGCAACATGTTCGGGGCGGTCGAGTTCTACAACGCCATGAAGAAAGAGGGCGTGAAACCGATCATCGGCTGCGAGATGTACGTGGCCTACGGTTCACGCTTCGACAAGGCGGGCGTGGAAGACGGGCAGGCCGACGCGGGCGCGAACAACCACCTCATCGTTCTCGCGCAGAACGACACCGGCTACAAGAATTTAGTCAAGCTCGTCTCCGCTGGGTATACCGAGGGCTTCTACTACAAGCCGCGCATCGACAAGGAGCTCCTGAAGGAGCACAGCGAGGGACTCATCGTCCTCTCCTCGTGCCTCAAAGGCGAAGTCTCGCAGGCACTCGCCGGCGGCAACTGGCAGAAGGCGAAAGACGCCGCGCTCGCGTATCGAGAGATCCTCGGACCGGAGAACTTCTTCCTCGAGATCCAGGACCACGGCATCCCCGACCAGCAGAAGATCATCCCGATGATGGCCCGTCTGGGCGACGAAGTGGGTCTGCAACTCGTGGGAACGAACGACTCGCACTACCTCGATCAGTCCGACGCCTTCGCTCACGAAGTCCTCCTCTGCATCGGCACCGGCAAGACGCTGGGCGACGAGAAGCGGATGAAGTTCTACTCGGACGATTTCTACGTCAAGGGTCCGGACGAGATGCGCCGCGTCTTTGCCGACTACCCCGAGGCCGCGAACAACACCGTGCGCATCGCGGAACGCATCAACCTCTCGCTCGACGTCAAGGGACTGCACCTCCCGAAGTTCCCCGTGCCGGAAGGCACGACGCTCGCCGACCATTTCGCAAAGATCGCGCGCGCGGGTCTCGACAAGCGCCTGAAGTCGATGGCCCACCTCTTCGCGGCGAAGCGCAAGAAGCACGAGCCGCAGGAGTATTACGAGCGGCTCGAGCGAGAGATCGAGATCATCCGCAACATGGACTTCCCCGGCTACTTTCTCGTGGTCTGGGACTTCATCAAATTCGCGAAGGATCACGGCATCCCGGTCGGTCCCGGCCGCGGTTCCGCCGCGGGCTCGGTCGTCGCATGGGCGCTCGACATCACGAACGTCGACCCGCTCGACTACGACCTCCTCTTCGAGCGCTTCCTCAATCCCGAGCGCATCTCGATGCCAGACATCGATCTCGACTTCTGCATGAATCGCCGGGGCGAGGTCATCGACTACGTTCGCAAGAAATACGGCGAGGAGAACGTCGCGCAGATCATCACGTTCGGAACGATGGCCGCGAAGTCGGTCGTGCGCGACGTCGGCCGCGTCCTCGGACACCAGTACGGCTTCGTCGACAAGATCTCGAAGATGATTCCGGGCGGCCCGGGCGTCACGCTCACGGACGCGAAGAAGGACTCGCCGCAGCTGGCGGAAGCCATCAAGAACGACGAGGAAGTGCGGAAGATCGTCGAGATCGGCGAGAAGCTCGAAGGGCTGTCGCGACACGCGGGCATGCACGCCGCCGGCGTCGTGATCACGCCCGAGCCGGTGACGAACTACGTCCCGCTCTACCGCACGAACCGCGATGAAATCGTGACGCAGTTCGACATGCGCGTGGTCGAGAAGATGGGCCTCGTGAAGATGGACTTCCTCGGCCTGCGGACGCTGACGGTCATCGACGACGCGGTCAAGTCGGCGAAGAACGTCGACGGCATCGACATCGACATCGAGGCGATTCCGCTCGACGACCCCGAGGTCTTCCGTCTCTTTCAGGAAGGACGCACGAAGGGCGTGTTCCAGTTCGAGTCGGGCGGCATGGTGGACCTGCTGCGCAAATCGAAGCCGACCCAGTTCGAAGATCTCGCGGCGCTCAACGCGCTCTATCGCCCGGGCGCGCTCGATGCCGGCATGGTCGATGTCTACGTGAAGTGCAAGGTCGGCACGTCGAAGCCGAAGTACCTCGTGCCGGTGATGAAGGAACTGCTCGAGGAGACGTACGGCGTCATCGTCTACCAGGAGCAGGTCATGCAGATCGCGCAGAGCGTCGCGAACTACACGCTCGGACAGGCGGACCTGCTGCGCAAGGCGATGGGCAAGAAGGACGCCGCAGTCATGGCCGCGGAGCGCGGCAAGTTCGTCGGTGGTGCGGTCGAGAACGGCTACGACAAGAAGAAGGCGAACGAGATCTTCGACTACATCGAGCCGTTCGCCCGCTACGGCTTCAACAAGTCGCACTCGGTGGCGTACGCGCTGGTCGCGTATCAGACGGCGTGGCTGAAGGTGAAGTACCCGCGGCACTTCATGGCCGCGTTGATGTCGTCGGAGATGGATCGCACCGAGGCGGTGGTGAAGTTCATCGGCGAGGCGAAGTCGATGGGCATCGAGGTCCTGCCGCCGGACGTGAACGAATCGAACATGTACTTCACCGTTGTCGGCTCGAACATCCGCTTCGGCCTCGGCGCCGTGAAGGGAGTGGGGGAGAGCGCGGTGGAGTCGATTCTCGACGCGCGCCGCCGCGTCGGACGCTACACGTCGCTCCCTGGCTTCTGCGAGGAAGTGGATCTGCGCGCGTGCAACAAGAAAGTGGTCGAAGCACTGATCAAGTCGGGCTCATTCGATTTCCTCGGCGTGTCGCGCAAGTCGCTGTTCGATCAGCTGGACGCGGCCGCGGATTCGGCGCAGCGCGTGAAGGATGAAAAGGAGCGCGGGCAGAACTCGATGTTCTCGATGTTCGGAAGCGGTGGCATCAAAATCGGCGGCGGCGCGGACACGAAGTCTGTCAAGGCCGCGCCCGAATGGCCCGAAGACGAGCGACTGAAGTACGAGAAGGAAACCCTCGGCTTCTACATCACCGGCCATCCGCTGAACAACTTCAACGAGGAGCTGAAGCTGTTCGCGAACGCGACGACCGAAACGCTCTATCAGCACATCGACGAGACCGTGAACATCGGCGGGATCGTCTCGCAGATGAAGAAGTCGAAGATCAAGAAGGGGCCCAACGAGGGGAAGCTGATGGCGAAGTTCTTCCTCGACGATCAGGCCGGCTCGGTCGAGGTGGTGGTCTTCTCCGATCTCTACGCGAAGTACATCCGCTGGCTCGACAACGGCGTGGCCGTGCTGGTGACGGCGACGGTGAAGGACACCGGCGGGCAGCAGGCGGGTCGCTCGGCTTCGTTGCAGTCCGCCGAGCAGAACGCCCAGCACATCGACGACGAATACGGCGGGCATCCGGAGGCGCGCGGCGCGCGCATTTCCGCGTACGAGCTGCGGCTGGATGACGCGGAAGAAGAGCGCGATCCGAAGGAAGTCGAGCGCGAGAAGTACGGAGCGGATGTGGACAAGGCGAACCTGTCGCTCTTCGGAGGTGGACCCGCCGCCGCCGTTCCGGACGAGACGGAGGCCTTCAACGAAGCCGTGGAAGCCATTGCGGACGAGCCGCAGGCGACGACCTTCGCCGCGCACGCCGCCGCGTTTCACGAGTCGCCGATCACGCCCGAGCTCTCCGCGCTCGAGATCGTTCCGCTCGAAGGCATCCGCGACAAGAAGGTGAAGGAGATCGCGCTCGAGGTACCGTACGCGCGGATGTCCGAGGACACGGTCAAGAAGATCCGCGAGATCGTCGAGGAGCACGCGGGCGAGATCCCCGTCACGATCACGATCGTCGACCTGCCGGAGGCGCTCGCGGAATCGACCGGCTCGCCGCAATTGCGGATGAAGGTGAATCACCACTTCCGCGTGGCGCCGGGGCCGGGATTGAGCTCCGCGCTCAACGCGGTACATGCGAGCCCGCGATATGTGTTCTGAGGTAGGGGAATCTCCCATTCACGTCTCTCTACGTAGATCCGGACAACCGAACAAGAGGTGTGTATGCGCTCGATGCGAGGGATCATCGTATTCACGGTCGTTCTGTGTACGGGGTGCGGGACGCTTTTCAACAAGCAGCGGAGCGACACCGCGACCGCGGCGCAGAAGAAGTTCACGGACGTCAAGCTCGCGGACCTGCTCAAAGAAGAGCGCAAGCGCAGCGGCGAGATTCTCGCGCGCGAGATCGAGATCGCGCAGCGGCAGATGACCGCGGCGCGCGACGCGCGGCTGATCGCGATCGCCACGACCGCCGATGTAACTAAGTCTCTCGGCAAGGCAATCGACGAGCGCACGAAGACACTGCGCAACGAGGACACGCAGATCTCAAGGCTGCTGGTTCAAATCGCGGACGGCGAAGAAGGGGTCCGCTTCGCCCGCGACCTGTACCTGGTCCGCCGACGGGTCTCCGATCCGAAGGCGGAGTGTTCAGGCCAGAGCGGGACCGTTTCGGATCGCGCGCGCGACGATTGGGACGACTATCAGGACCGTTGCTCCGAGCTCGCGGGGCTGCGCACTCAACTGGCCACGCACACGAAGGCCGGCCTCCTCGGTGAAACGGCACTGCGCATCGCATCGACGGAGCGCGCCCGCAATGACCTCGCGGTGCAGCTGAAGTCCACGGAGGATGAAGCGCGCAAAGCGGCGAAGGAGCTCGCGGACATTCAAGTAAAGGCGAAGAAGACGCCGCTCGACATCGCGAAGCTCAAACAGCTCAAGGCGAAGCTCAGTGGCCTCGAGATCCCGGCCTCCGATCAGGTCATCGATGACGTGCGCGTCGCCGCTGCGCTTCGTTGGGCGGAGATGCAGAAGGCAGCAGTCGACAAGATCCTTGCCGCTGCGACTTCCGGCGCGACCGAGCCACCGCCTGGCACGAGCGATGCGCTGCAGATCGTGGCGGTGCTGCCGAGCCTCGCGGCGCAATTGAACGAAGGCTTCCGCTATCCCCGCGTCAGTGCGCTGGTGATGGAGTCGCAGCGCCTGCGCATCGAGGCGAATCGCTATCAACGCCAACTCGCGCGCGTCGATGAAGAGCTCACGCTGCTGCGCGCGAAGCTCGTCCGCCTGCGCCTCGAGAACTCGCTGCTTGTGGACGCGACGAGCAAGCTGAGGGAAGGTGACGTTGAGGGCGCGCTCGCGCGCTATGCCGAGGCGTGGACGGCATCGCGCATTCCGCTGAAAGAAACCGAATGGAAGTTGATTGGCCTCTCGCATGACCGCGCGCTCGATCAGAGTGAAGCCGCGATCGCGCAGTGGGAGGCCCTCGTCCGCACCCCGCTCGAAGCGCTTGTCGCGAGCGCGGGCAGCGGACTCACGTCCGACGAGATCGCGGGGCTGCTGCACGCGATCGAGCTCGGCGCGCTCGGTGTCGGGGTGTTCTGATGCGCAAGTCGATTGTCGTTTCAATGTTGATCCTCGCCGCGGGGTGCGGCACGCAACGCGCGCAGCGCGAGTCGGCGACGCGCCTGGCCGGACAGATCTCGCAGATGCAGACCGACCTCGGTGCGATGGCGGAGTCGCGGAAGAACATCGCCGTCGCTCGACATCACGTCTCCGAGCGACTCCTGCGCTCCGCGCTCGACACCGAGCTCGCGAACGCCGATCGCCTCGAGAACATGGATCGCGAGCCGCGCCGCCTTTTCGACGAAGCGGTGAAACGTGCCGAGGACGCGAGCGCGCGACGCGCGAAGGCAGATGAAGAGATGGCCGGGGCTGAAGCGATCGCGATGGCGGAGACGTCGCGGATCGATACGCACGCCGAGGAGCTCGCCGCGGCGGCGAAGCTCCTGGGGCGTCTCGCCGAGAAACCGAATTGGCGCGAACAGCTGAAGTTCTACTTTCACTTCTTTGGAGAGGTGAAGGACTCGCTCGACGAGATGAAGGCAGATGCGGATCAGAGTGAGACCGACGCCGCGTCGCAAACGGCGGGTCAGGCGACGACGACATAGGAGCGGCCATGAATGAGCGTAAGAAACTGATCCGAGCTCTCGAACGTGCGATCACAGAGTTGAAGGTGCGCCTCGAAGATCCCGCGACGGAGCAAGGAGAGCGTGCTGAGATCAGCGCGCGGCTCGCGGAGCTCGAGGCACAGCTCGCGGAGCTCCGCCAGCAGGCGATCGCCGACGCGGCCAACGATGTCGCGCTCGCGGCGCCAGACGAGGCGACCGTGGCTCAAATGCGCAGGCTTGCCAGGCGACTCGACGATGCGGTCGCGAAAAACAAACAGACCTCCTCGGTGATTGCGCTGATCGACAATGCGTTCGGAATCCTGGCGTCCTGACGACGTCTGCCGGGCTCATTCGATTTCCTCTTGCGAGGCGGCGAGGACGCCGCCTGGCCAGCCGCCGGAGACGGCGGCGAACCGCTGCAGAACTCCCGCGGCGCTACAATCTGCTGCAATCAACGAGGGAGGACGCAGTGATGGCGCGACTCGTCGCGGCGGTGCTCGTTTCGATCGTCCTTGCGACTCCCGCATTCGCGCAGCATTCCGACGGGACTCCTCTTGCTGCGAAGATCGCTCTGGACGGTCCTGACGCGAGCTACCAGACCACGGTGATGGCTGCAGCGGGAGCGGTCGGATCGAATGCCGACGTGATCCTCGTGAATCTGGAAACGGGTCATTACGTGACGACTCGCGCCGCCGCCGACGGGAGTTTCACCGCCGTGATCTTCGCGCCGCGCGGGGCGTCGATCCTCATCAAAGCGGATCCCGAGCGACGCTTTCTCTCCTCGATCGCCAATGCCTCGCCGCCTCTGATCCAGAGTCATCTGAGCCAGATGACCACGCTGCACGGAACGATCCTCACCGTGGATACTCCCGCATCGACGAGTGGCGTCGCCTTTGCCGGCGCGGGGATCGAGCCGCTGCTCAATCAGGCGGCCTGGGTGATGGAGGGAACGCTCAACAAACAGCAGTTCTCACCCGGCGAGACCGTCGAAGCGCGCGGCACGTACACGATCTTGACCACAGCCCTGGCGAGTGCGGCCAATCCGCGTCTTCAGGCAGGATTGACGCTGGAACTCGTCAGCGACGGCGACGGCAATCCATCCACCGCTTGGTCGTTTTTCGATTCCGCGGTGATGACGCCGACCGGTTTGCCGATCGAGCGATTCCCGCTGTTCGGCCCGGACTTCGGACCCACCGTGGCTCTGACGAAAGAAGCGACGAAGGGGAGCGCTGCGTTCAGTACTTCGTTCACGATCCTCGCGGATTTTCGTCCCGGCGTCTATCGTCCGCGCATCGGTTCCGTCGTGCAGGGCGTCACGACACCGCCGCTCGATACGAGCGAGAGGAGAACCACCTTCGTCTCGCAGCTCCGCGGGAGCTTCGGTCTACCCGTGATCCGCATCGGTTCGCCGGCGCAACCACGACTTCCCGCCCTGTTGCTCATGAACGAGATCGCCAACGGCGTACGCGGGGTCGTCGCTGTCGAAGACCGAGGGCGCTATGCGCCTGCCAACCACATCGCGATCGATTCCGATACCACAGTCGTGCCTCGGCGAGATCCGCGCACGGGAGCCCTCGAGCATTACAGGCTCGAGCCATTTGTCATGACGATCGGCGTGAGCGACCGGGGGCGGGCCGCCGAATGCACCACTGCTTCCGTTCCGTTTTCCATCGGGGAGTCTGCGAGTCTCGATACGCGCTCCGAGTGGTGCCGTACGCACGCTGGGCCCGGCGCCGTTCCGCCAATGGCATCTCGTGAGTACGGGGAACAAACAGGGTCATGATCTCGAAGGCGGGCCGTCGATCACGGATCCGTTCGAGCTGCGGACGTTGGATCCGGCATTCGATGTGGTCTTCGACGAAGACGGCAAGCATGTCGTAGTGCTGGATGGCTCGGTGGAAGATGTCTCGGGGAACGTCTGGCGCGTCGGCGGCACCTACGAAATCCACCTTGCCAGTTCGCTCGTCATCGATACCGTCGTCCTTCCGGGGACTCCTTTCGAAGTGTCGAACACCTTCAGCCCGAAGGCGCAGATCATTCCGCCGGTTCCAGCGGACGTCGAGGTTCGCTTCCGGCAGGGCTCGACCGACCTGCGCGTCAACGGACGGGCCAACCGATTCGGCTGGTTTGCGCCGGCGGCCACGATTCCAATCGCGGAAGCGGGCGAGTATCGCGTCGACTTCATCGCCAGCCATCGCGCCGACGACGGCACGATGTTCGTGGGAAGCCGAACCTGGGGAGCGGTCGTCGCGCCGCGCTCGAGCCCGATCATTGCGCACGGAAAACGCGGAATCGACGCCCAGAAGACGGAGAAGCAACAGTGGTACTTCCGCTCGCAAACGGGCGATCCCATCGGCGACCACGTCCAGTTCCCGTTTCATAGCGGAGACGTGGCCTGGCTGCAGGAGTCCGACTCTTCGATCCCGACGATTACGTTCCAGGATCCGGCAGGCTCGGTCGTCGAGAGAGTGCGCATGCTCTACAACAGCATGCGTCCACCGGTTGGTTTGTCGCAGGAATCCGTCACCAAGGGAGAGATCCCGCTCCTCTCCGGAAATACGAATCGCACGGACGTCCATCTCGCACCGGATCGCACCGAGGGCTGGGGATACTCCTATCAGGCCGTGGAACGGCCGTTGGTCCGTGTTCGCGAGATGATCGCCGAGGATCACTTTCTGGCGTACTGGCGCTTCAATGATCGATATGGGCTGCAAAGCGGAAGCGGTGCGAATGGCGATCTCCCCAACGATTTCAAGTTCCAGTTCGGCGGTGTGGTGTTGCGCGGACCGTTTTTCGATCCACCGCTTTATGCCATCTACGGATCGCTCTTCGTGCTCGTGCCGAACGACGATCCCGATGGAGGAACGCGCGTGTTTCCTCCGTTCCAGGGAAACGGCGGCGGACCGTCCGGCGGCCCGCTGTTCCGGCTGAAGGGGAAAGAGATCGACCTGTTCTTTCACCCGACCGGCGTGCATCCGGGAATGATCCTCCATCGCGGTGAGCGCGTTTCGTTTGCGGGCTATTCGGCTCCGGCGCTGCCGTCGAAGATCGAAGTCGTCACGACTTCTCCGTCCGGGGCCATCCGGACCGTACGAGCTCAGGCCAACGCGATCGGTTGGTTCTACGATCCCGCACAGGACTTCAGCGCTCTCGAGCTGGGCGTGTGGAAGGCGAAGTTGAAGATCACCTTCGACGGGCGCATCTCGTCGGGACAGGTCGGCGAGCCGTTCCCTTCGGGCGACGTGCTGGGCTCGCGCGAAGGAGAGTTTTACTTCTACGTCGTCGATCGGAACGCGCCGCAGCTCGACGTTGCGCCAAAGCCGCAGTTCGTACGACCCGCCGACGGACCGGTCACCTTCACCGTCACACCACCGGCTGGCCTGACGAACCGGCAACTCACATTCACGACGACGATGCCGGGCTTCATTCTGGAAGATGGAGTGAAGACGTCGATGACCTACGCGTACGATGCGCGGAAGCTGGCGATGAGCTTCCCGAATCTCGATCTCAACGACAGCGATGGATCCACCGGTGCCGACACGATCACGATCTCCTTTCTCCTGAGCGGCACCGATGCGAGCGGCTCGAGAAAACACCTTGCGCGCCGGATCGTGATTCAGGGTGAGGAGATGCAGATGCCGGCGCAGCCGCCGCCGTCGCCGCGAAGACGTCTCGTGCGCAGGTGACGCCGTCTCTGTCGTCCTGAAGCCGCGCAGACGGCGAAGGATCCCCAGCGTCAGGGGGTCCTTCGCTGTCTACGCAGCTCAGGATGACAGGGACTCATCGCGAGATCATCGCCCGCCGCCTCGCCGTCGGGAACGGGATCGATTTCAGGAACGCGACGAGATCCTCGCGCTCGGCCGCGCTGAGCATCGGCGCGTTGCCGTGGCGGGCGAGGACATCGTTCAACGTTCAGGCGCTGCCGTCGTGGAAGTACGGCGCGGTGTCGAACACGCCACGGAGCGACGGCGTGTCGAAGCTGCTGCCCTTACGCTCGAGAGGACCGCCGCCCGTGCCGACGTCGTGTTTCCTGCGATCGGTGTAGAGCGGCGCGGGGTGACAGGAGAGGCAGCCGCTGCTCGCGAAGAGCGCTTCGCCGCGCCGGCTGGAATCGTTTTCCGCGGGCTCGCGGCGTGGAAAAGAGAGCGACCTCATGAACGCGGCCAGGTCGTCGAGATCCTGCGAGCGTCGTGCGTTCGGCGGCGCGGCGTTGCACGCGGGAGTGCAATTGTCTCCGTCGTGCGCGAGTCCGGTCCCGAACTGAACGTTGCGCACCGTCGACTCGACGTCCTGCAATTCGTCGAGATCGCCCGACCAGTGCATCGGCAGCGTCGCCTCCACGTCGAACAGATGGGTCGTGTTGCGGGGGCCGTCGCGGAAGAACCATGTCCGCCCGTCGACGCCGCCCTCGAAGTGGCAGGTGGCGCACGACATCCACCGATCCTTGGAAAGCGTGGGGCGCATCGAGTTGTGGAAGAGGATCTTGCCGTTCAGGACGTTCGGCGCGAGTGGAAGCGTCGTCACGCCGATCGTGTGCGTGACGGCGTCCGTGGCTGTGTCGATCACCGAGACCGTTCCGGCGAGCGCATTCGTGACGAAGGCGAGATGCTCGTCCGGCGAGAGAGCGATTCCGCGCGGATTCGCGCCGACCGCGATGTGCGCGACCTTCGCGCGCGTGGCGAGGTCGATGACAGACACGTCGTCGCTGCCCGCGTGGACCACGTAGAGCTTTCCGGACGTCGTGATCACTGCGTCGGTCGGCATGTTCACCGGCCGGTCGACGGAGTCGATGGTGAAGCGCGCGCTGGGGATCGCGGCGCCGGTCGCGACGTCGACTACGGAGACGACGGGGAAGACCGTCGTGTCGAAGAGCAGCGCCGGGTTCGACGAATTCGAGCGCGTTTGCGGCAGGTACGCGCGGCCGCCCGAGATCAGGATCGCCTGCGAAAGGTTTCCGTCGGCCTCGGTGGTGATGGTGCGGGTGACCGCAAAGGTCTCCGTGTCGATGACGCTCATCTTTCCGTTGCGAAGGTGTGTGACGTAGAGCGTCGCGCCCTCGAGGGCGAGACCGCGCGGGTATTCGTTCGTCGGAATCGCGGCGATGGGCGCTAGCGTGTCGGCGTCGATCACGCGCACGACCGCTGCGCCATAGTCGCTGACGTAGAGCCGCGAGCCGGCTTTCACGATCCCGAACAACTCCACACCCACGCGGCTCGCGTTGACGATCTGTTGGGCCGCGAGGTCGACTGTCACGATGCGGCCTTCACGTGTCGCGACGTACGCGCGGTTGCCGGAGACCGCGAGCGTCTGCGGAGTCGTGCGGATGCGGACCTCCGCCGACTTCGTACGCGTGTCGACGTCGATGACGCTGATGCTCGAGGAATCGGGATTGACCACGGCGACGCGCGAGCCGTCTTCGAAGACCACGATCGGCGCGCTGCGCCCGCGCTGTTCCACAGGCGCGCTCGCTCGCACGGCGAGGAGAGCGCACGCCGCAATCAGGAGAATGGTCCTGGCGCGCATCGGCACATTGTCGCGCAGTCAGCCCACCTTCAGCGCGCGAACGCGCCGCTCATGGACACAAGAGCGGTGTTGGACGCGATCGGATCCCGTGATCATCTGCCCGCACCAGCCACGGTCTGGTGCCGGGTTTCCGCCGTCATAGAAGTGTGTCTTGACATTAGTATGCATCGGCGCCACGTTATTGTATATATCTAGCAAGAGCCATGCTTGCCTGTCGGGTAGTGACACTAAAGCGAATGGAAGAGGGCAGAAATGAATCATCTCCTGAGACTAACTGTCATGTTGAGCGCGTTGTCGATGTTTGCACACTCCGACGCTCTTCGAGCTCAACCCGGCCACCAAACGGCTCGGGCTTCATGGGAATGGGACGACAATGACCGAATTGCAGCACGCATGGACGCAGTGGCGGCTGCTGAACGGGTGGTTCGCGATGAGAAGAAGCGCGGTGTGAGCGGCAAGGTGTCCTCTGAAGGGGCAGAACCATTGCGCGACTCTCGGAAAGCCATAGACATCATCGACGGCAAACATGATCCGCACTTATTTTTGCCATTCGAATTATTCGATCAACTCGTGCGTCTTGGTTTCGCAGACGACCCGTTGACCAGTTCAGCATATAGAGTGAGCAAAGAGGAACAGCGTCGGCAACTCGGTTTACCACCGGATATGTGGGAGCGTCTGGAAAGCATGGTTGCGCCATACCGAAGCGACAGGACGCGGGAGCGCGAGATCACGTTTTCGTCTTTGCCGGCGCAGGAGCGCCGTTCGGAGGCGGCGCGAATCTCGATGCTTCTTTGTCGTGACCGGTATGCGGCATTGATGGAAGCAGAAGGGCAGTTTGGTCCTTCGTTCAAGCGGTTTCTGTATACTGCAGTGGCTCCGTCGATGTCGGCAGTGGTGATAATCAAACCCGATCCAGCGCAGCTCAGCTTGGTAAACGGAGGTTGTCAATGAGTCTGCGGCCGTCATCGATTCTTACAATGTTGGTTTCAGCCACATGCTGGAGAAGCGCAATGGCGGAATGCGTAATCCCGTCCACCCTGATTGTAGATGTGGGGCTTTCAGTCTCCACCACTGCCAGCAGAGCCGATGCGCCGGGGAGTGCGACACTCGTAGATGGTGCGGGCGCCGTCTGTTTCGCGTTCGGAGTTACCGCAACGATGACGATAACGCAGGACACCCCGAGTTTGCTTTTCACGCAGACCGAAACACGCCCCGGTGAATATATCAGTACGCTATCCGCTCCGGCCCAGGCCGGGTCATGTTACGCGTCAACGATCGATGCCGAAGCTGCTTTGTTGAATCGATCTGACTATGCCGGACCCATCTGCTGGGCCGGCCCACCTGGCGGAGATGGATGCGGCTACACCGGAACTTGCGAGCAGAGCGAGTCATGTCCCTTGATCCTTGATTTGAACGGCGATGGTATCCACACGACAGGGCTGGAAGCCCCGGTGTATTACTGGATTGATCTCATGGGTCGCGCCGAAGCAACCGCTTGGACGAATCCATTCACTGAGGAAGCATTCCTCTGGATCGACCTTAATCGAAATCACACCGCACAAGTAGCCGAGCTATTCGGTAGCCGGATGGTCGCGTGGGATGGCGAATATTATGCAAACGGATTTGAGGCTCTGTTGCAGTTCGATCGGGCGTGGTACGGCGGAAATGAAGATGGTCGAATTACCAGCCGTGATTCGGTCTGGCCACGCCTCAGGCTATGGGTTGACCGAAACCATGACGCCGAATCTCAGCCCGGGGAGATCTCCGTGCCTTCTTCGCACGGAATCATCGCACTGAATCTGTCGCATGCCGAAGGCGATGCCTATGACGAGAACGGAAACGAGCTTTATCTGGTGAGCAGCTACGTGGTTCGCCGTCGAGGGAAGGAGATTGAACTTCGCATGATGGCTGACGTCGAGTTCAAGTACATCCCAAATTGAGCAGGATCACGGTCTCAATTTGGCCGTCTCAGTCTCGGATTCGAGGGAACGCCGGCAGGGGACGCCGGCGTTCCCCTGTATACTGCCATCGGTCCGTAGTTATCCAAACCTCCAGGAGCAACGGGATGGGTGCGATTCGAGCGACGGCAGCGGCAGTACTGATCCTCACCGCGGTCGCGGCCGCGGCTGACTGCGTTACGACGGCGCGGCTCATTTCCACTCGTGCTTCCAATCCGAACCTCGTCACCGGTCCCGTCGCGTGGAGCGGCAGCGTCCTCGGCGTCGCGAAGACGCAGGATGGCGTCTCGAACACGATCTGGTTCGCCGTCTACGGCGAAGACCTGCAGACCCTGGTCGGCGATCGTCTCATCGCCAGCGATTCTCGCGAGATCACCGACCTCGTCTGGACCGGTACGGAGTTCGGACTCTTCTACCGTACGAACAACCAGCGCCTCCATCTGCAGCGCCTCTCGATGATGGGCGATCTGCTCGGCGCGCCCATCGCGATCACTCCTGGCCGCACGGTGTACACCGGTGACGAGATCGCCGTCGAATGGAGCTCCGCGCTCGACGCGTACGTCATCGCGCGCATCATCTCGCAAGGCTCGTTCAAGGGACCTTGGATCACGCTCGTGAATCACGACGGCGTACATCGATCGGATCGCACGCTTCCGGTCTTTGCCTCGCCGCAGTCGAACCTCTCGCTCGCGGTGACGGACACCGGCGTCATCGGCATGTTCTTCATCAATCTCAACGGCTCGTTGTCGTACGCGCGCATCGAAGAGAGCGGTCCCCCGGACGTCCGCGCCGTGTCGCAGGTCCCGGGCGACTTCATCGAGAGCGCGGCGCTCGGGAACAAGTTCGTCGTCGTGCACTCGGTGGCGAACGGCCCGATCACGGAGATTCGCTGGCTCGTGGTCGACACGTCGCACCAGGTCATCCGCGCCGACGAGCTTCTGCTGGAGGGCTCGGGCGACAACATCTGGCCGCTATCCTTGGTCTCCGCGAATGGCGAGCTGGCGATGGCATACGTCGACGCTCCCGACAACGAAGATCTGTTCGACAAGACCTACCGCCTGCGTCGATTCATCCTCGATGGCACGGTCCTCACCGACACGCGCTTCGCCGCGGCGGACATCGGCGCCGCGCGCGCGGAGTCCGCGTACGACTTCGTCTGGAGCGGGACGTCGTACCTTCAGGCCGCGTTCCGTAATTCGCCGGATCGTCTCAACTCGTATCTGCTTCGCTTCTGTCCCCTGAGCGCGGAGATCACCGCGGACCGCGCGGTTGGCCGCCCCGGTGAGCCGATCGTCTTCACCGCGGTGCCCGAGGGCGGGGTGCCGAGCTACTCGTACGCGTGGACGTTCGGTGATCCGGAGCGCGTGTTCCGCACGCAAGTCGTCTCACGCACCTACGATCGCACCGGCACTTACACCGCGACGCTCACCGTCACCGACACCGCGGGCGCGACGATCACGACGACGTACACGATCAACGTGGTGAACGTGAAGCGGCGCAGCGTGCGGCCGTAAGGCCGAATTGAAAATTGAAAATTGAAAATTGAAAAAGGTTCTCGCGAGAGCTAGTGCGTCCTCGGTTTTTGCAATTCTCAATTTTCAATTTTCACACCTACACCGCGACGCTCACCGTCACCGACACCGCGGGCGCGACGATCACGACGACGTACACGATCAACGTGGTGAACGTGAAGCGGCGCAGCGTGCGGCCGTAAGGCCCGAATTGAAAATTGAAAATTGAAAATTGAAAAAAGCGCTCTCGCGAGAGCAGCGCTTCCTCTACTTTTTCAATTCTCAATTTTCAATTTTCAATTTCCGCCGAGCGTCAGCGAGGCCTGCTCGCTTCCACGAACGCGATGAACTCCGTCGCGCTCACGGGCGGCGTGATCAGGAAGCCCTGCATCTGATCGCAGGCGTGGCGGCGGAGGAAATTCGCCTGCTCCGTGAACTCCACGCCCTCCGCGATCACCTTCAACCGCAGGCTGTGGGCCATGGCGATGATCGCCGTGACGATCGCGGCCGCGTCGGGATCCGACGTCGTGTCCTGCACGAACGACTGATCGATCTTCAGCGTGTCGACCGGGAAGCGCTTCAGGTAGCTCAGCGACGAGTGGCCCGTCCCGAAGTCGTCGAGCGAGATGCGGATGCCGAGTCTCTTCAGCTCGTACAGCACGCGAATGCTCGTCTCCGGACTGTGCATCGCGCTGCTCTCCGTGATCTCCAGCTCGAGCAGCCGCGCGGGGAGGCCCGTCTCCTCGAGCACGTCGCGCACGGTGTCGACGAGATCCGTCTGCTGCAACTGCGTCACCGAGAGGTTCACCGCCAGCGAGAGACTGCGATGTCCCGCGTCGTGCCAGGCCTTCGCCTGACGACACGCCGTGCGCAGCGCCCACGAGCCGATCGGCGCCATCGCGCCCGTCGCCTCCGCGATCGGGATGAACGTTGCCGGCGGGATCGATCCCATCTGCGGATGCTGCCAGCGCAGCAGCGCCTCCATCCCCGTGATGCGGTTGCTGCGGAGATCGAAGATCGGCTGGTAGTGCACGTGGAACTCTTCGTTCGCGAGTCCCTTGCGCAGTCCGTGCTCGAGCGCGATCCGCTGCAGCGCCTTCGCATTCACGAAGGCGTTGAAGAGCTGGTAGTTGTCGCGGCCGAGCTCCTTCGCCTGATACATCGCCGTGTCGGCGTTCTTGATCAGCGTCTCCGCATCCGACCCGTCCTCGGGATAGACGCTGATGCCGATGCTCGTGGTGATGAAGAACTCGCGTCCCTCGATGTGGAACGGATAGCGGACCGCCTCGATGATCTTGCTGGCCACGGGCGCGACGTCCTGGGAGTGACTCAGCCGCGGGAGCAGGATCGTGAACTCGTCGCCGCCGAGGCGCGCGACGGTGTCGCTGTCGCGCACGCACGCCTGCACGCGGGCGGAGACGGCCTGCAGGAGCTGGTCGCCGATGTTGTGACCGAGCGAGTCGTTGATCACCTTGAAGCGATCGAGATCGAGGAAGAGCACCGCGAGACTCGTGCCCTCGCGATGCGCGTGCGACAACGCGACTGACAGCCGGTCCTTGAACAGCAGCCGATTGGGGAGGTTCGTCAGGGCGTCGTGATAGGCGAGGTGCTTGATCTGTTCTTCCGCGTACGTCCGCTCGGTGATGTCGCGGACGACGCAGACGATCCCGTTGTCGGCGATCGCGGTCAGCGAGATCTCCTGCGGGAATCCCACGTTGTCGAGGCGCACTCCCGTGGCCTCGCCGCGCCAGCGGCCGTTCTGCTGGACCTGCGGGATCACCGACGTGATGAAGCGGACCTGCTCATGCGGCTCGTACAGATCGCAGAGGTTCCGTCCGATCATCGACTGCGGATCGGGGTAGCCGAAGAGCTTTGCCAGCGAGTCGTTCGCGTACGTGAAGTCGAGGCGCTCGTCGAGGATGCCGATGCCGTCCATCGACGCCGTCATCGCCGCGGACTGCTTGCGCAGCGTTTCCTCGGCTTGCCGCTGCGCTTCCTCGGCGCGCTTGCGCTCCGTCACGTCGTAGACGAAGCCCTCGAAGTACGTCGTGCCGACGGGCGAGCGGATCGCGTGTGCGGTGAGCTGCACCCAGATCGGCGTGCCGTCTTTGCGCCGCCACCGAAGCTCCACGTTGTTCGCGTAGCCGAACGGCTCGAAGGAGCGGATCAGTTCCTCGCGCTGAGACGGATCGAGGTAGACGTCGCGCTCGAGATTCCGCGTCAGCAGGTCGTCGACGCTGTCATAGCTGAGCATCCGCGCGAGCGCGAGATTCGCCGTGACGATCGTGCCGTCGCGCGTGGATTGATAGATGCCCACCGGCGCGTAGTCGAAGATCACGCGGTACTTCTCTTCCGACTGCTGCAGCGCGGACTCGGCGCGGCGGCGGTCGGTGACGTCGTGGATGATCGAGTAGAGAAGCTGGCGGCCTCCGGCGTCGACGGGGCCGGAGTGCACCTCGACGTCGCGGATCTCGCCGTTGGCCTTCATGTGCCGGAACTGGAAGTAGCTGGTTTCCTGCGATTTCGCGCGTACGAGATCGGGGCGCAATCCGTCCTCGCCGCGCACGTTGATGTCCCAGACCTTCATCGCGCGCAGCTCGTCGCGCGTGTAGCCGTAGTAGTCGCACGCGGCCATGTTCGCGTCGACGATCGCGCCGGTCTCGGGATCGATCAGCCACTGCACGGCGCGCGTGTTCTCGAACATCTGCCGGTAGCGGCGCTCGCTGATGCGGAGCGCGTCGTCCTTCCGCTTCTGCTCGACCGCCGAGGCGACGTGCTGGGCGACGAAGACCAGCACCTCGCGATCCCGATCCGTGTAGCGCGTCGATTCCGCGTAGGACTGCGTGACGATCGCTCCCCAGGTCTTGTCGCCGCTCTTCAGCGGTGCGCCCAGCCAGTCGATGCTCGGCGCGCCGATGGGCGTGACTTCGCCGGTGGCGACGAGTCGCTCGAAAACGTCGGGAGTCGCGAGAAGAGGCTCACCGGTGCGGAGGACGTATGCCGTCAGTCCGCGGCCCGCGCTCACGTTCGGGGGCTCGGGGTCGTTCTCGTCGACGAAGTAGGGAAAGCTCAGGCGGTCCGTCGCGGCGTCGTGTGTGGCGATGTAGAAGTTCTTCGCGTTCATCAACTCGCCGACGACCGCGTGCACGGACTTGTACAACGACTCGAGGTCGTCGGCGTCGCGACTCAGTTGGGAAATGCGGAAAAGCGCGGCCTGCATGCGCTGGGACTTGAGGCTGTCGGTGATGTCGCGGAAGTACCAGGCGCGGCCGCGGATCTCGTTCCCCACGGAGATCGGAAGCGACGCGCGAGACAGCATGCGTCCGTCCTTGAGCGGAACGGGATCGTCCTTGCGCACTTCGTCGGGGTGCTCGTAGAGGTAATTCACGAGCTCGATGAACGAGCCCCAGTCCGCGACGGCCTCGGCGGCGTATCCGAGGAGAGTGTTGTCGTCCGCCTGCGCGGCGACCTGCTCGGGGATGTGCCAGATCTCGAGAAACCGGCGGTTGAAGGAGAGCACCCGCCCCTGGTTATCGACGACCAGCGTGCCCTCGAGCGTGGCCTCCTGCTGCGCGCGCAGGATGGCCATGGCCGTGCGAGACCGGCCGGCCAGGCGTCCGCCGCGCTGCACGATCTGCGCAAGCAGGCGACGGGCGCGCTGCACGCGTGATCGAACGGCCTCGACGGACAGGGTGGCGTCGGAGGGAATGGTCATGCGAGAACGGGAGATACCGCTATACCGATGGACGGAATTCTAGCGGATCAGTCCCCCGGAACCCCGTGTCGTTTGAAGTATTGCCACTGCTGGACGGCCATGTAGACGAACCAGGCGATGTACAGACCGACGAAGAACTGGCGTAGATAGAGCGCGGCGGCCGCCACGAGTCCGCCGACGATGATGGCGATCCAGATGGCGATCATGAACGCGGTGCGCTCATTGAGGAACATCCGGAAGAAATCGCGTGTGGCGTGTCCGCCGTCGAGCGGCGGGACGGGGATGAGGTTGAAGATGCCCCAAAAGGCGTTTGCGCGAACGAGACGCGGCATCAGCGCGAGGAGCATGCGGTCCGTGCGAGCGATCCCGACGTTGCCGGAGATCCAGATCGCGAGAAAGCACAGCCCGAAGCTCGCGGCCGGGCCGGCGAGGCTGATCAGCATGTCCTGCCAGGGCCGCGCGCGGCGGCGGTTGATGGTCACGCCGCCCATACCGGTGAGGACGATCTGGCTGGAGCCGAACCCGAAGATTCCGATCATCGCGGCATGCGCCAGCTCGTGAATCAGCACGCTGAGGAAGAGGATCGGAATCCAGATCAGGGCGTAGGCGATCCCCTGCGCCGGGTTGTAGTTCAGGACGACAAACAACAACACCAGGAAGACGAAGTTGAAGTCGACGTCGATGGACGTCCCGCCGATCGATCCCAAATGGAGCATCGAGCGCGACGTTACCACGAAGGTTTCGCTGACGACGTGGCGTTTGCGCAACGTCGGACCTATGTTTGAGGCGTCAGCCCCGCCAGATTTTCGAACAATTCGGAGGTCCGTATGTGCAAACGTTCGCGTTTTGCGATCCTCGTGCTGTTCACGTTGATCCTTACGGTTACGATCTCGGCGCAGGATCGCGATCCCGTTTCTCCGGGAGTTGGCCGCGCGGTGCTTCTCGCCACTCATAGCATCCAGATCGATCAGGGGACGCTCGTCGTCTCGGGGGACGTCGTCGTCAACGACGCCGGGGCGGCCCCGTTCCTCGGCGAGGCGCAGCTCGCGCTCGACAACGGCGTGCATACACCCGCGGGCGCGAGTCTGATCGCGAACAGCATCGACCTCGATACCGGTGCGGTCGCGGGCGGCGACGTCTACGTGAATGTGCTGACCAACAACGGCACGATCGCGGGACAGACCTTCACGCCGCTCGCGCTGCCGGTGTTCAGTTCCCTGCCGCTGCTCCTCGACCGCCCTGCGGGGAGCACGGACGTGGTCGTCGCCGACGGCGCGACAGTCGACGTGGAGGAAGGCGACTACGCGATGCTCGTCGTCGGCAATGGCGGCACGGCGAACTTCCTCGGCGGCGGGTACACGTTCACGCATGTGAATGTCGCGCACGGTGGCGCGATCGTGTGCGACGCGCCGTGCAACACCGTCGTCCGCGGCAACCTGACGCTCGATAGCGGCGCCATGATCGGCACAGGCCCCGATGCCGGGGCGATTCAACTGCACGTCGGCGGCGCAGTGACGGTCGGCCGCGATGGAGATATCTCGGCGAACGTGCTCGCCCCGAACGGGACGATCACCCTCGGCCGCGGGACGAATGCGACCGGAGCGTTCTATGCGCGCGACATCCTCATCCGTCGCGACAGCCGTATCGAGCTCGCCAGCGTGTACAACGCGCCGCCGGTCGCGGACGCGCAGTCGGTCTTCACCGACGGCGCGACGCCGGTCTCGATCACGCTGACCGGCTCCGATCCGGAAGGGCAGCCGCTGACGTTCGCGATCGTTTCTTCTCCGACGAACGGGTCGCTCTCGCCGCTGGTTGGCGCGACGACGACGTATACGCCGACGGGCTCGATGAACCTGGAGGACTCGTTCACGTTCAGCGTGACCGATCCGGGCGGCGCGTCGGGCACGGCAGTCGTGTCGATCAATCCCCCGCGCGAAGAACCGCCTCCGCCTCCTCCGACCACGGTGGTCGCGAATGATCTCGCGGCCTCGGTGACGCAGGACACGCCGGAGACGCTGGTGCTGACCGCGAGCGCGCCGGACGGCGTGTCGTTGACGTTCTCCATCGTCCCGAGCTCCGGTCCGTTCCACGGCACCCTCGGCGCGGTGACGAACGACGAACAGGCGACGGTGGTCTACACGCCTGACGCCGGCTTCACCGGCACGGACTCGTTCCAGTTCGAGGCGTGCGGCGTCATTTCCGGGAACACGGTCTGCGACACCGCGACGTTCACGCTGACGGTGTTGGAGCATCGCGAAGAGCAGCCCAACCTCGCGCATGACGTGCAAGTCACGACGACGCCGGACGAGCCGGTGTTGATCTCGCTCGGCCTGACGTCCATCGAGACGCTGCGGACGGTGGTGATTCGTCCCAACGCCGCGTTCCTCGATTCGGTCGAGGTCGCGGGAACGGTCGCCGATGCGAACAATGACGGCGTCGGCGACAACGTCATGGTCCTGCCGGCCGCGGTGCCGCTGTTCATGAGCGCGGGCGTCGGCCTCTCGGGCTCGCCCGGCTCGAACGGCACGGTGCGGATGCAGTTCGAGTGGGACCTCAGCGGGATCGGCAGCCTCACGAATCTGCAATCGGCGACGGTGAACCTCAACACGCACCGCGGCACGATCGACTCGCTCGATACGTTCTTCTACAACGTGCCGGGAAACAACGACGGCGCGCTCACGAACAGCGACTTCGCCGGAGCGGCGGAGCGCATTCATGGAGCGACGATGTCGGTTCCGCCATCGATGCCGGTCGGCGACGACGGCACGTTCTCGTTCAGCGTCTTCGGCGAGCTGCTCGCGGCATTGAACGCGGGACAGAATTTCCTGACGATTCAGGGTCGTGTGAACGAAGGGCTCGCGGGTCCCGCGCGCGGACTGGAAGTGCGTACGAGCGCACAGCTCAATCGCGACGATTTCCTCGAGCCGCAACTCGAGATCACGACGCCCGGAGCAACGCCCCCGCTGACGTACACGATCCTCACGCTGCCGGCAAACGGCACGCTGTTCGACAACGGGACACCGATCACGAACACGCAGTACACGCTCGCCGGCTCGACGGTGACCTTCGCGCCCGCGACCGGTTTCGTCGGCGATACGTCGTTCCAATTCCAGGTCAGCAGCGGCACGGCGTTCGATGAGGCATTGGTGACCATCCACGTGGCCTTCACGGATTGCGCGACCAATCCGGCGGGCTGCAACAACGGCAGATGAGCTTCTTCAGGCGGGGGCAATATCATTGCCCCCGCCATGCACTTCGACACCAAAGCCATCCACGCCGGCATGCACGTCGATGAAGAGACCGGCGCGGTCGCGCCGCCGATTCATCTCTCCACCACCTTCGAGCGCAACGATCAGGGCGAGCCCTCGCACGGGTTCAGCTACGTCCGCGACGGCAACCCGACGCAATCGCGGCTCGAGGAAGCGCTCGCGGCGATCGACGGCGCCGAGGCGGCGCTCGTGTTCGGATCGGGCATGGCCGCGGGAGCCGCGCTGCTGCAGGCGTTGCCGAAAGGCGCGCACGTGCTGTTGCCGGACGACTGCTACTACGGCTATCGCGGACTGGCCGAGGATTACTTCGAGCGCTGGGGATTGTCGTTCGACTTCGTCGCGATGGAGGATCTCGACGCCGTCCGCCGTACGATGCGCGCGGAGACGAAAGTCGTCTGGGCGGAGTCGCCGTCGAATCCTTTGCTGAAAGTCGTCGATCTCCGTGCACTCGCGGGCATCGCCCACGCGAGCGGCGCGCGCTTCGTCGTCGATGGTACGTTCGCGACACCCGCGTTGCAGCGCCCGATCGAGCTCGGCGCGGACGTCGTCCTGCACTCGACGACGAAGTACCTCGGCGGACACACGGACGTGCAAGGCGGATCGATCGCGTTTCTGAAGAAGGACGCGTGGCACGACGAGGCAGCGCACGTTCGTAAGCTCGTCGGCGGTGTGAGCTCGCCATTCAACTCCTGGCTCGTGCTGCGAGGCATCCGCACGCTTGCGGTCAGGATGCGCGTGCATAGCGAAAACGCGATGGCGGTGGCGAGGTTCCTCGCCGGACACGAGCGCGTCGAGGCGGTGTTCTATCCGGGACTCGAGCAACATCCCGGACACGAGATCGCGAAAGCGCAGATGTCCGGGTTCGGCGGAATGCTCTCTTTTCTCGTCCGCGGCAACCGCGCGGACGCGCTCGCTGTCGCCGCGAAAACGAAGCTGTTCATCCGCGCCACGTCCCTCGGCAGCACCGAGAGTCTGATCGAGCACCGCAACTCCAGCGAAGGGCCCGGCAGCCGCACGGCCGAGAACTTGCTGCGCGTGAGCGTGGGACTGGAACACGCGGGGGATCTCGTGGAGGATCTGGCGCAGGCGCTGAGCTGACGTGCACATATCGCTCTTGTTTCGCCGTCTAAACTAGAGATTGAGGGTGGCGACCCAACTCAGCAAAGACGTGGGGCCCTCGTTCAGTGCGAATGACCCCTTGCTCCGAGACGTGCTTGGCAGCACGACGGAGGAGTTGCGCGAAGCGGCGATCGCAGAGCTCCTCGCAAGTCATGTCTATTGGCGCGTCGACAGGATTCTCGGGGCGCGGTTCCGCCGCTCCGGCATCCGCGGCGATCAACAGGAAGACCTCCGGGCCGACATTCTCCTGAAACTCGTGAGCCGACTGCGGAGGCTCATCGAAGATCCCGAAGCGGCACCCTTGAACCAGTTCGCGGACTACGTGGCGGTCGTCACGTTCAACACGTTCGATGATTTCGTGCGCCGCGCGTATCCGCTGCGCACGAAACTGAAGAATCGCATTCTCTATGCACTGCGGCACGATGAACAGTTCGCCCTCTGGGAGCACGGCAGCGTCCTGCTCTGCGGCCTCGCCGCGTGGACGGGGCGGCCTGGTCCGTTCTCCGCGGATGTCGAGACCATGAGCGTGGTTGCCGGAACGGACTTGCGCGTGGTGCTCGCCGATCTGCTCGCGCAGGTCGACGGACCGCTGGAAGTCGAGCGCGTCGTGTCGCGCATCGCCGCGGCGCAACTGCCGGAGCGCGAGGAAGCGCAGGAGCTTCGCGACGTCGTGGCTACGACGCATCACACCGGCAGCGAGGAGCTCGAGAACCTGCAGTCGCTGCGCAGTCTCTGGAGCGAGATCGCCGAGCTGCCGCCGAACCAGCGCGTCGCGTTGTTGCTGAGCGCGCGAGACGCCAGCGGCGAGTCGGTACTGCGGCTGCTGCCGGGGACCGGGATCGCGACGATCCGGCAGATCGCGAAAGTGCTGCTCCTCGAGGCGCACGCACTTGCCGAACTGTGGAACGAGTTGCCGCTCGACGACAACCGCGTCGCCGCGATGTTGCGGATGACCAGGCAGCAGGTGATCAACCTGCGCCGCTCCGCGCGCGACCGTCTGACGCGGCGATTGCGGCCGGAGTTGAAACGGAGGGCACAGTGACGTTGACGCACCCGAGCCAGGCCGTTCTCAGCTCGTATCGGAAGGGAGCTCTCGCGACCGACGAGCTCCTCGCGGTCGACGACCATCTCGCGCAATGTACCGAATGTCGCCACTCGATGGGCGACGCGGGCATCGCGGTGCGGCGTTTCGCCGAGGGGTTGGGCGGGGAGCATCTGACCTATGAGGCGATGGAGCGCCACGTCGATGGACGCAGCACACCGGATGAGCAGGAGATTGTCGCCGGGCATGTCGCGTTCTGCGACGCGTGCGCGCAGGAGCTCGACGATCTCGCGCGCTTCCGCGACGTACCGCGCCGCAACACGGCATGGTGGGGATTCCTCGCAGCCGCGGCGGCGGCGATCATTGTCGCGATGGCGGTGTTCCGCGAGCCGCGCCCCGTTGCGCCGCCTGCCTCGACGGCGCCGAGCACAAACGTTACGTCGGCGCGTCCGCCGGAAAAGGTCACTCCGGCCGCGCGCGATCCGTTCGAATTACTCGATCCGTCGCTGCGACAGGTCGCCGTCGCCCTGGACTCCGGAACCCTCGCGAGCGCGGCGTTGCTCGCGTCGTTGCGGGGCACGCCGGAGCAGCAGCGCGCTGCCGGCGAAACACCGGATCATCTTCCGCGCCTGCTCGCTCCTGTTGGTGCCGTCGTCGAAAGCGACCGGCCGCTGTTTCGCTGGAGTGACGCGACAACCGTCCGCGTACAGATCTTCGATCGCGAGTATCAGCTCGTCGCGGAGAGTCCGCGCTTGTACGGCACGTCGTGGCAGCCGCCGTCGCGACTGCCCCGCGGAGCGATGTACCGCTGGCAGCTCGCGGTCCAGCAGGCGAACGGCGATGAGGCGATCGCGCCGGCACCTCCGGCGGTCGCGGCTCGTTTCCGCGTGCTCGACGCGCACGCCTTCGAAGCACTGAACGCCGCACGCAAGTCGGGGTCGACCCTCGAAGCCGGTTTGATCTGCATGCGCGAAGGACTTGTCGAGGAAGGCGCACGACTGCTGTCGCAGCATGCGCAGGAGCATCCTGAGTCAGCCAATGCGGCCCGGCTGGCGGAGAAGGCGCGCACTATTGCGAGGTCGAAATGAGCACGAACGGCGACCAGTAGTAGGGATGGCTGAACCGCTCGTTCCGCAGCAGGGTCAGTTGCGCCTGACGCAGCGCCGCCGCGTAATCGGCGTCGCCTCGGCGGATCTGGCGGTGGAACGCGATCATCAGTTGCGCGGTGCTCGCGGAGTCGACTTTCCACTGGCTCACGACGGTGTTCCGGCAACCCGCCACCATCAGCGCCCAGGACATGCCGATGATCCCTTCGCCAGGGGTGAGGTTGCCGCTCGCGGAGTCGCAGGCGGAGAGGATCGCGAGGTCGGCGCCGAGGTGAAGATCCATCATCTCGCGCGCCTCGAGGAGGCCGTCGTCGTTCTCGGTGGCTCCGAGGACGATCGCGGAGTACATCGGCGACACGTCGTCGATGACGCCGTGGGTCGCCAGATGGAGCACGGGAAAGTCCGCGGCGAGCTTCTTGGCAGCGGTCTCTGTCGCATCGGAGCCGACCAGTGTCCTGCTTTCGCGGCCGTACATTTTCGCGATCGCGAGCACCTCGGTGCGGGCATCGGGCAGGGGAGCGAGACTGGCGCCGCGCGTCGCGGCACGCACAGCGTTCTCTGCGGTCGGCGTCAGAACGGGATCGGCGATGGCCAGCACCGTGCGCGCCGCGACGCCGCGGCGTTCCTCGCGGTCGTTGCGCAGCAGTGTGAGCGACGGCGCATACGCGACCGCGACGTGCTCAATCAGATGCTCGCCGCCCGGCGCCTGCAGCGCCTGAAACGGCAGTCTCCAAAGCAGGCCGTCCGGCACGATCGTCAGCAGGCGCTTCGATCCGATGCGGGCGGCAAACGGCGCGATGAGCAGCTTGTACAGCGCGCTGCCGGAGCGGCGATACTGCAGATCGCGCCCTTCGATCTGCTTCGAGAAACTGCGGATACGCTCCTCGAGATCCTTCCTGCGCATCGCGATGCGATGCACGTCTACGGCAAGATCGTCCCCCGAGCGCTCCAGGTAAAAGACGAACGTCTCCGTGTCTTGCACGGAGAACGTCAGGAGCGCTTCATCGCTGCGCGGCAGCAGTCGCCGCGCGTCGCCGACGACAGTCTGTGGATCTTCGAGGTTCCGCGCGCGGATGTCCGGTCGGACGGCGTATAGCGCGCTGAGAAAGTCCCGCTGGTCGACGCGAGCGGCCGACAGCCGTTCGCGCAGCGCGGTGTTCGCGGGATCGTCATCCGACGCGAGCAGCTTGCGGTTGAGCTCCGAGATCGTTTCGTTCAGCGCGTCATAACGTTCCCGTTCTGCGTCGCTCATCGCAGGCAGGCGATCCACATTGCCGCGCGCGATGGCCGTGGACAGTGCGCGTGCACGGTAGCGTTCTGCGACGACGACCGCTTCGCGCAACTGTCCCCGCTCGACGAAGAGGGATACGAGATCGCGATAGGGGTTCGCCTTGTCACGCATGAAGCTGGTCAGCATCAGCTCGTCCGTGCCAAGGACTGCGCGCCGGGACTCGATGAGCTCGATCGACGACCGAAGCGCAACCGTCGCTTCCGGCAGTCTGCCGGCGGCGCGGAGCACGCCCCCGAGCGTGGCTCGCACGGACCATGAAGGATCGGCGTGATAGGGGCCGACGGTGGCCGGTGTGTTGCGGACGATCGCGTCGGCGTCTTCCGCGTAGCGCAGCGCTTCGTCGCGCCGACCCTGCAGCAGGCGAATGCGTGCGAGCACCTCCAGCGCACTGGCCTCGTACCATTCCTGCTCGTGCTTGTGTATCGTCGCGATCGCGGACTCGACCTCCGTGGCCGCTTCGTCGTAACGCTCCGCCTCGATCAGGATCCGCCCGAGGCCGAGCCGCGTCGATGCGAGCGCGAGCTCATCGTTGAGGTTTTCGGTCATGGTGGCAAGCATCCGCCGCGTCATCCGTTCGGCCGCATCGCGGTTGCCGGCGTCCCTTTCGACCTCGATGACGTTGGACAGGGCCAGCATGATGTGCTGCGCTTGGCGCAGATGTTCCGAGCACGTCAGCGCTTCCATTGCATAACGGCGCGCGTTTAGCGCGTCCTGCAGTTGGTCGTAGAGTTCGGCGCGCGCGAACGCAGCGATGCATCGGCCTTCAGACCATCCGAAACGGTCGGCGTACCTGGCGAGAGCGGCCGAGGAGATCACCACGTCGCGAAGTGCGCCGCGTTGGAAGAGAAGAGGGCCGCGCATGTACAACGCTTTCATCGAGGCGCGCGGATCGTTGGTCGCCTCCATCAGCGCGGCCGCGGCTTCGTAGGATTCGAGCGCTTCGTCGGGGCGATGGTTGTGCCAATGGATCGTTCCCGAAGCCAGCAGCGCGACGGCGAGCACGTCGGCGTCGCCGCTCGCCGCCGCCACCTCGCGCGCTTCGTCCACTCTGCCGGCCGCGTCCGCGAAACGCTTCTCGGTGCCCGCCTGCATGGCCTGCAGGCGCAACGACAAGACCTCGGCCATCGCTGCGTCCTCGCTCCGCGCAATGCACCGCACGACGTCCAGAGCCTGCGAGGTATTCGGCAACTTGTGCAGCTCCTCCGCGAGGCTGAGCAGCAGCGCATCGAGACTGGCGTCGCGCGCGGCGTCAACGATCATCTCCGCGTTGAGATCGCTCCTGGCCGCGAGGCGCCGCGCGATCACTTGTTCTTCGGTGAGGATGCTCTGCAGTTTCCACCCGTCCGCGGCACGCGTTGCCTCCAGCCGCCACCGATTGGGGAACCGCAGCGGCGCCTGCGTCGCACCGCGCGCGAACGCCGTTGCACGAACGACGACGACGAGAGTCAGCTCGGTGTCCGTCGTCTTTTCGACCACGACTTCGTGCGACGCGATCGAAATGCAGTCATACGTCTCGAGTGTATTGCGCAGTAGTTGCCAGTCGGGGGATGCCGTCGCTTCCGCGCTGCTCAGCTCCGCGAGCGCATCGAGGTCTCCCGCCCCGAGGGCGTGTACGAACGGTGTCGCGACCGCTTCGGCGGATGGAGACGCGGCGTTTGCCGCGAGCGTTGACGCACTGAGGAAGACCAGCAGGGTGAGCACGAAAGGAAGTCTAACCCTCGACCGCGGCGCTAGAATCGCAACCATGAAGAACTTCGAGATCACCTGCCCCTGCTGCGAAGCCACGATCGTGGTCGATCGCCTCAGCGGCGAAGTGCTGCTGCACAAGGCGAAGGTCGTGCGCACGACGGGCTCGCTGGAGTCGATGGTCGCCGGCCTCGAGACCCAGAAGAGCGAGTCGGAAAAGCGCTTCGACCGCCAGCTCGAGAGTCAGAAGGACCGCGCGCGAATCCTCGAGGAGAAATTCAAGGCCGCGCTCGAACAGGCCGAGAAATCGGATGAGAAGTACGTCAATCCGATGGACATGGACTGATGGCGAGAGTCCTTCCGAAAGACTTCGACCCCGACGCCGCGGCCGGAGCCGAGAGCGGGATCTACGGGTTGCCGTTCGCACCCGAGGATTCGAAGGTCGTGATCGTGCCGGTGCCGTTCGAAGCGACGACGTCGTACGGCGGCGGAACGTCGACCGGGCCGCAGGCGGTGTTCGAGGCATCGAAGCAAGTCGACCTCTTCGATCAGGAAACGGGACGTCCGTACGCCGCGGGCATCGCGATGCTCGACATTCCGAAGAACGTCCTGCGATGGAACGCGGCCGCGAAGAAGATCGCCGCCGCGGTGATCGAGAAGGGCGGCGTTGTGGACCGGAAAACGCGCGCGGCGGCGGAGAAGGTCAACGAGTATGGCGGGCGCCTGAACGACTGGGTCTACGAACAAACGTCGTCGCTGCTCGAGCAGGGCCGAATGGCGGTGATCCTCGGAGGCGATCACGCGGTGCCATTCGGCGCGATCCGCGCGTATTCGGAGAAATATCCCGACCTCGGCATCCTCCATCTCGACGCGCACGCCGATCTGCGCGACGCGTACGAGGGCTTCACCTGGTCGCACGCGTCGATCTTCAACAATGTGATGCGCAAGATCGACGGTATCGGCAGGCTCGTGCAAGTAGGCGTCCGCGACCTCGGCCAGGCCGAGCGCGCGATGATCGACGAGTCGAACGGCCGCATCGTCACGTTCTACGACGCGGAGCTCGCGGCGAAGAAGGAGGACGGCATCCCATTCGCGAGGCTCGCCGACGAGATCGTCGCCGCACTGCCGGAGAACATCTATTTGTCCTGGGACATCGACGGCCTCGATCCCACGCTCTGCCCCGGCACCGGCACACCGGTCCCCGGCGGTCTGTCCTGGAACGAAGCCCTCGGCCTGCTGCGCGCAATCCGCCGCGCGAACAAGCGCATCGTCGGCCTCGATCTCTGCGAAGTCTCGCCCGGCGAGACGGAATGGGACGCGAACGTCGGCGCACGCCTGCTCTACAAGATGATCGGCTTCGCGCTGCTGACGCAGTAGCCACGAGGGGACCGACCGGGGGGCCTCCGGCGGGCCGGCACGGCCGGCAGCGCTTTGTGCTGAGCCGTCAACACGAGCAGTCACTCTGCACGTGATAGGTCGTTAAGCTTCCACACTCAGCGCTGCCGGCCGTGCCGGCCCGCCGGAGGCCCCCCGGTCGGTCCCTACGTTGCTCGCAGCCAGAAGTGATACGTCGCGAGGCTTCGCCATGGTGCGAATCTCTCCATCAGCGTGCGCGTCTCGTTTGCGTCGACGCGATGGTCGAGATCGAAATATTTGCGCAGCGACGCGCTGAGAGCGCTGTCGCCGGCGGGCACGGAGTCGGGGAACGCGCAGCCGCGCATCATCACGTAGTTCGCCGTCCAGGTGCCGATGCCGCGGACGCTCACGAGCGCCGCTTCGACGTCCTTCGCATCGCGAGACGGAAACGTCTCGATCGGCAATGCGTCCGAGGCGATGAGTCGCGCGGTGTCGATCACATACTGCGCCTTCGAGCGCGAGAACTGGCGTGCGGTGAGGTCCGCGTAGTCGAGGCGGGCGATGTCCGCGGGTGTCGGATGGCCGCGCAGACCATTGCCGGCGTCGCGTCCGCACAGCTCGACCAGCACGCGGCGCAGCCGATACGCGAACGCGAGGTTCACCTGCTGGCCGACGATCGCCCACATCAGGCTCTCCCACACCGTTGCCGTTTGCGGGAGTCGCGCGCCTTCGTGGTCGCGGACGAGATCGGGGTGCGTGCGCTCGAAGCGCTTATTGTCGACATGCAGTCCGAGGAGACGGTGGGCGACGTCGAGTGGACCGTTGACGAGCGCGCGGCGTTTCTCGAGCGTGATCGTCACGGACGCCGTCGTGATCGTGTTGCCTTCCACTCGCTCGCAGAGACTGTCCGAGTCGCGTCCGAGGTAGCGGAGGACGAGATCGGCGCGGAAGTCGCGGGGGAGTTCAAGAACGGACATGTCTCTGTTGAAGTGCCGAGACGATTCGCGGCACGTGCACGTGGCAGTCCTCCACGATCACTCGCACGCGTTCTCGCGGCGAGCCCGCGACGGCGGTGCCGGCGACGAACACGCCCGGCGCGTTCGTCTCCATCGTCGATTCATCGAGCACCGGCTTACAGTCGCCGCCTTGCAGGTCGACGCCGAGCATCTCGAAGAGCGTGGTGTCCTGGCGATAGCCGGTGAGCGCGAGGACGAAGTCGGCCGCGAGATCTTCGCCGTTATCGAGAAGGACTGTCCCGTTGCGGATCTCGACGACGGACGTTCGCGGGAGGAAGCGCACGCGCGAATCGCGGATCATCGAGCGGATCTCCGGGAGGAGCCAGAACTTCACGCTGGTCGGGTCGAAGTCGTCGCGGCGGTAGCTGATCGTTACGTGCGCGCCCGCGCGCTGGCAGCGCACCGCGGCCTCGATCGCGGAGTTGCGGCCGCCGACGATGAGCAGGCGCTTGTTGAAGTACGTGTGCGGGTCGCGGAAGTAGTGGGCGACGTGCGGCAGGTCTTCGCCGGGGACGCCGAGGAGCTTCGGCGCGTGCATCGCGCCGATGGCGAGAACGACCTCGTCGACTTGGTAAACGTGTGGACCATCGACCGCCCGCGTGTGGAGAGTGAAGCGATCACCACGTTCGATCGACTCCACGCGCTCGAACGTTTTGATCTCGAGCTCGAACTGCAGCGCGACCGCGCGCAGATAGGCGAGGAACTCCTCGCGTTTGATCTTCTGCTGGTCCGGCACCTGGATCGGGACGCCGGCGATGGCGAGACGCTCGGCGTTGGAGTGGAAGACCATCTCCAGCGGATACCACTGCATCGTCGCGCCGATCTGGGCCGCGTCGAAATGCAGGTAGTCGAGGTTCGCGCGTGTGAGTGCGACGGCGAGCTCGAGGCCGATGGGGCCGGCGCCGATGATGGCGACGCGGCGTTGCTCGTTACTCGTTGCTCGTTGCTCGGGCATCAGCGCATTAACGATACAGCACTAGAAACCAGCAACGAGGAACGAGCAACTCACGCCTCTCTCTCCTTCAGCACCGCGCTCTTCGCGTCGATCATCACGTGATGCTCGAGGCCCAGGAGATCGGCGAGCTTGCGCACGAGATAGCCCTCGTAGTCCGTGAGCGTACCGTCGCTGTAGACCAGGCGCCACATCGTTTTCACGATCTCGATGCGCTCTTCGAGGGGCGAGTTCTTGCGGATGTAGTGCGTCAGCGCGAAGTGGTCGACGGTCTTCTTGCGGATTTCGTCGGCGGCTTCGAGCAGTTGGGTCGCGTCTTCACGCGAGAGCGCGAAGCGCTCGGTGAGAAATCCCACGACGTTCCCGTCCTCGGCCGGCGAGAAAGAGCCGTCCGCGTAGGCGATGTCGAGGAGGACCGCCGCGGTGGCGAGACGGAGAGGGTCGTGCTGATAACGCGGCTGAGGCTGCGAGGTGCGGCCGGTCAGCATGTCCAGGATCTTTGCAATGCTCACGTTCCGAGTCTATTAGAGTGTTGCCATGCGCGTGAACATCGATCAACTGAGCAACGACGCCCACATCTGGATCTTCGGCATCTCTCCCGCCCTCGACGCGGCGCAAAGCGCCACCGTGCTCCGTCGAGTCGATACTTTTCTCGACGAGTGGGCCGCGCATGGAGTGCCGATCACCGGCGCGCGCGAAATGCGCGAGGGAAGCTTTCTCATCATCGCCGCCGACGAGAACCGCGAGAAGTCGGGCTGCAGCATCGACCGGATGTTCGGAACGCTGAAAGACCTCGAGCGCGAGCTGAACGTGAAGATCCTCGACGCGAACCGCGTCTTCCTCCGCGATCACGGTTCGGTGCGCGCGGTTGCGCGCGGCGAGTTCCGAAATGCCGCGAGCCTCGAAACGCCGGTGTTCGACGTCACGGCGGAGAAGCTCGGCGAGGTGCGCACGGGCGCGTGGGAGCGCCGCGCGGCGGATTCGTGGCATCGGCAGTTGCTGTGAGGGCGCATAATGATTCATGCGCATCTCGATCCGGCGCGCGGTTCCCTCCGACTCTGAACGCGCGACCGAGCTCGCGCGCTCCGCGAAGGCCCACTGGGGTTACCCGTCCGAATGGCTGGACGCGTGGGATGCCGACCTGAAGATCACCGCAACGGACATCGAGCGGCACGCGACGTTCCTCGCTTCACTCGATGACGAGGTGGTCGGCGTCTGCCAGTTGCAGGAGTCCGACGCGCACGCTTTCCTCGAGCACGTGTGGGTCGATCCGCGCGCGCACGGACGCGGCGTCGGCCGCGCGCTCGTCGAGCACGCGCGCGACGCAGCGCACGGCGTCATTGCCATCGTCGCCGATCCGCACGCGGAGCCGTTCTATCTCCGCCTCGGAGCACGCCGTGTCGGCGAGATCGCGGCGCCGATGCCGGGCGCGCCGGAGCGGAAGCTGCCGCTGCTCGAGCTCGACGGCGCTCGCTGAACCGAAGCCGCACTCCCTGCCAACTTATTGACCCTTCTCCGCCTCCGATGCGGGTCTGCGATGAAGCCGTTGGGTCAAAAGATGTCCCGCTCAAGATTGGCTAAACCAGTGTAAGTCATTGAAAACAATAGAGCACAAATTTGTGACGACGTGGCGCGTGGCTTGCCTTTGTCGAGGCTCACGTAGCGTTCAGCCAAATCAATCCACCAACAAAAGAAGGAGATCCCCCAGGAATGAAGCTCAACAGACTTACTGTAGTTGTGCTCGCGGCCACCCTCGCGATTCCGGTGTTCGCGGCGAGGCCCGAGAAGGTCGAAGGCGCGTATTACGTAGCCTTCAAGAACGGCGTCGGCAACAGCGAGCGCGCGCTCCTGAAGTCGAATGGCGCCGCGATCCGTGAAGAGTTCCCGGAGCTCCGCGTGGTCGAAGTGTCGCAGCGCAACCCGAATGCGATCGCCGCGCTGGCGCAGAACCCGAACGTGGAGTACGTCGAAGAAGTGCCGCTACGCTACAAGATGGACCTCGGCAGCGCGCAGGCAGTTCCGAGTCTCGCCAATGGCCTCTATGGTCTGCTCACCACCAAAGCCACCACGGCCCACGGTCGCGGCTGGACCGGAACCGGAATCGTCGTCGGCGTTGCGGACACGCAGCTCGACATCGCGCATCCGGACATCGCCGGCAATCTCAATCAGAGCACGAACTGCGTGAGCTCGAACCCGTGCTCGGGCAGCGGCTGGCAGAACGACGGCGAGACGCATGCGACGCACGTCGCCGGCACGATTCTCGGCGTCAACAACTCGCAAGGCGTCCTCGGCGTCGCGTACGGCGCGAAGCTCGTGCATGCGCGCGTTCTCGCGCCGGGCGGCGGCTCGACCTCCGACATCATGCGCGGCGTGACCTGGCTCAAGGATCATGGCGCGAAGATCGTCAACCTCTCCCTCGGCGGCGGCTCGAAGTCGCGCACGGAAGAGAACTTCTACAAGGCCATGCGCAACACCTACGGCGTGATCGTCGTCGCGGCCACCGGCAACAGCGGCACGAACATAGTCTCCTTCCCTGCCGGCTATGCGATCAACGTCGCCGTCGGCGCGGTCGACGTCAATGACGTCGTCGCGAGCTTCTCCCAACGCGGGAAGAACATCGACATCACCGCGCCCGGCGTGCTGGTGCTCTCGTCCGTCCCGGCCGGCACCGGCCACGAGGCGAGCGTCACGGCAGGCAGCGAATACCGCGCGTTCGGGATGGAGTTCTCCGGCGCAACCAACAGCATCAGCGGAAACCTCGTGAACTGCGGCATCGGCAACCCCGGCGAATGCGGCGCGGGGATCTCGGGCAACATCGCGCTCATTCAGCGCGGCACGCTCGACTTCGCGACGAAGGTCACGAATGCGATGAATCAGGGCGCCGTCGCGGCGATCATCTATAACAACGCCGCCGGCGACTTCACCGGCACTCTCGGCGCGGCCGGCAGCTGGGTTCCGGCTGTCTCCGTCTCCGACGCCACCGGCGCTGCGCTTCTTTCGCAGGCCAGCGGCACGGTCGTGAACAAGGTCAGCAGCTGGGATCACTACGACGGCACGTCGATGGCGACGCCGCACGCCGCGGGCGTGTTCGCGCTCCTGTGGGCTGCGAATCCGACGATGACCGCGAACGCGATCGAGACCACGATCAAGAACAACTGCGACGACAAGGGCGCCGCCGGCTACGACACGATTTACGGCTACGGCCGCGTCAACGCCGACAAGGCTCTGATCGCAACGGGTAAGTAAAACGAAACTGCTGTCTGCTCTCTCGACGCCCTCTCCCGTTTTCAAGCGGGAGAGGGCGTTTCTCTTGCGATCCGTGGTCCTGTATCCTCGCGCCATGAGGCCATTCCTCGCGCTCGCGGCGCTGCTGGCGACGTTGTCGCTGCACGCGGATCCGCGTCTCGTCGAGCCGCGGGACGGCGCGGAGCTCGCGGGTGGTTCGCTCGTCACGATCGAGTGGGCCGGCGACGTCGCACCAGACGTCCAGGAGTGGGAAGCATTCCTCTCCGTCGACGGCGGCCGCTGGTTCTCCACACGCATCACACCGCATCTCGACGCGTGCATTCGCCACTTCACGTTCGAGGTGCCGAACGTCACCGCGACCAACACGCGCATCCTGCTCCGCTTCGGCGACGAGAAACGCGAGCGCGAGGTCGATGTTCCGTCGCGCTTCACGATTCGCTTCGATCCCGCCGCGGTGCGGACGCGCATCGCGTTTTCACGCGGCTACGGCGAGTCCGCTCGTCCCGGCTCGCGCGCCGTCGCGCAATGGGTGACCGGTGCGCGCGACGGCTCGGGACTTCAGACGTTCGTTCGCCGCGAGAGCTCGTGCAGCGAGTCCCAGGTCGCTGCAATCGCGTCTGCGCACGATGAAAACGCCGAGAGCGAGGACGGCGAGTCGGCCGTTCCCGCGCGGGCTACGCGTGCTGTCGCTCTTGTCACAACCGATCGCGTTCTTCCCCGGGCGCGCACCATCCCGCGCGCATCCGATCTCCTCCTCTCGACTCGCCGTCTGAACCTATAGGAGCGTTTCCGCTTCTCCCGCACTCCTCCCTTGTTTTCGGAACAGGAGAAACGAAATGCTCAGACGCATCCTTGCGGGTGTGTTGCTGTGTGCAACACCCGCATTCGCCCAGTTGAAAGAGTCGATCGAAGTGACGGCGACGCGCATCGCCGAAGACGTGAGCCTCGTCCCGGCCTCGGTGACGATCATCGACGGCGAGAAGCTGCGCGCGCGAAACGCCACCGACCTCGCCTCCGCGCTCGCGTTGGCCTCGGGCGTGAACGCCGCCGGCGGTAGTGACGCGGGACCGACGTCGGGTGTCCCGGAGATGTGGGGCCTGCGCGAGGTCGACGCGTTTCTGCTCGTCGTCGACGGCGTGCCGTGGGGCGGCGCGTTCAATCCCGATCTGCCGACGATCGATCTCACCGGTGTCGATCGCATCGAGATCGTGCGCGGCTCCGCGCCGGTGATGTACGGCGCGACGTCGTTCATCGGCGTCATCCACGTGATCCATCGCCCGGCCGGCGCGGAAGGCGGCGACGCGCGCGCGACGGTCGGCAGCTACGGCAGCGGCAGCATGGCCATGGCCATGCCGATCTCGCAGTCGACGGGGCTGCGGCAGTCGATCATCGCCGACGCGGAGCGCCGCGATTTCAGCGACGACCACACGCGGTATGACCGGCTTCACGCGCTCTACCGTCTCGGCGCGGGCGCGTTCCGATTCGACGCCGACGCGTCCCTGGTGCGGCAGGATCCGGCGAGCCCGCATCCGCGCCAGGGGCCGTCGCTGTCCGCGCGCGTTCCGCTCGACGCGAATCACAACCCCGCGGACGCGCGCCTCGATGAAAACCGCGTCCATCTCGCGGGCACGTGGGAAGGGAAAAACGCCGCGGCGACGCTCGCGGTCACGCGATCGGATTACGACATCGTGCGCGGGTTCCTCACCGGCGTGAACGAGAACGCGAACAACGCCATCGGCTTCACGCAGGACCGCGAGGTGACGGACGTCTACTTCGACGCGCACACCGTGCGGCAGTTCTCGCCGCGGCTGCGCGCGATCATCGGCGTCGATCATCTCTACGGCGACGCGCACGCGGACAGCTCCGTATTCGACTACTTCGTGCCGCTCGCGGGCGGTGCGTCGGAAGGCGAAGAGGAGGAAGCGGAAGAGGAGGGGGAGCTCGACGACACGCGCAACTTCTCCGGTGCGTACCTTTCCGCGGAATGGACGCCGCGTCCGCGCCTCCGCGTCGACCTCGGGGCGCGCATCAATCACACGAGCGAGCGGCGCAACGAAGACTCGCGCACGCTCACGCGCGGCAGTGGCAGCATCGGCGCGACGTACGCGGTCAGCCCGCGTCTCTCGCTCTTCGCGGACTACCGCAATACGTTCAAGCCCGCGGCGATCGACTTCGGTCCCGAGTCCGAGGGGGACATCCTCGACGTCGAGACGGCGGAGAGCTGGGAAGCCGGTGCGAAAGGAATGCTGCACCGTTTGCGCTGGCAGGTGTCGGCGTTCCGCATGAACTTCGCGAACCTCGTCGTGCCCAATGTTCGCAACGGACTGCCGGTGCTCGAGAATGCGGGGCACCTGCGCTTCAACGGAGTCGAGGCCGAGGCGGGATGGGAGATCTCGCATGGCTTCGATCTCGATCTCGCGTACAGCTATCACGACACGCGGTTCCGGGATTACGTCCGTGCGTTCGACGGCGTGCCGACGCAGCTCAGCGGGAGACGCTTCGAGATGTCGCCGCTGCATCTGGTCGGCGCCGCGCTGACGTACGCGCCGGGGCGGACGTGGAACTGGAACGCGGTGATGAACTACTCGGGCGAGCGCTATCTCACCAAGCGCAACACCGCGCGCGCCAAGCCGTACACGGTGTGGTCGGCGGGCGCGGGCCGGGCGGCGGGACGCGGCGAAGTGCGCGTCGACGCGCGCAATCTGTTCGACGTGCGGCCGCCGGTCGCCGAGAGCGAGCTCGGGGACGCGCAATACTACCGGCTCGCGGCGCGGTCGATCGAGATCTCGTATCGCATGCGGATGTAAACGTAGGGCGTGGCTTCAGCCCGCCCCTCTCGTGGGAGGGCGGGCTGAAGCCTCAGTGATGATGATGCGGGTGGACGGTCAATGGTTTTGCGGAGGCGGTGCCGACCGCAAACGATCCGTACATCGACCAATGACCCATGTAGCTGCCGCCGCAGAACTCGAGCGTGCAGGCATAACCGTAGGTTCCCGTTTCGGACGCGGTGAAGGTGAACGGAACCGGGGCTGCGCCGGGCTCGTATGAGCGGCCCGGGATGAGGGTCGTTCCTGATGGCGCATCGAGTTGGAACCCGTGCATAGCGTCTTCGGCGTGGACGCGAAAGACGACGCGATCGCCCGGCGCGATGTTCAGCGTCGGCGTGATGATGATTTCGTAACTGCGGAGCGTCACGTCATACGTCTTCGTCGTCTGAGGCGGCAGCTCCGTTCCGCTGTCGGTCTGCGCCGGTACGTACGTCGGATCCACGCTGCCGTTGTCGATGACGGAGCCGTAGGCGAAGATCGGCAGCGTCGCCTCGAACGTGACGAAGCAGTTCGACAGGTCTGCGCCCGGCGCATTGAAGAAGCCGTTGACGTTGAGCGGTTGCACGACGCCGAGGGGAAGCATGTGCATTTCCTTCGTCGCCGCGACGTTGTTCAGCGCGTCGTAGAGACGCAGCGTCACGTTCACTTCGCTTCCGTTCGGATTGAGAAATCCGACATTCGTGCGAAACGATCCCTTGCCGCCCGTGCCGTTCGACCTGAGCTGCATCACGACGCCTTTGGTCAATGCTGCCGAAGGGGGCGCGCCGACGAGGAACTGTCCCAGCGTTCCCGCCGATTCATTCGCGTAGATGCGCTGCGTCGCGAGGAAGTCATCGTCCGACTGCAGACGAATGCCGCCGAGTCCCGTCGTCTCGAAGAGCGAGCTCACCACGTCGTCGAAGACGAGCTCCGAGCGCCGCGCGATCGTGATGGTCTTCGATTCTGCATTGGAGTTGTTCGGATGACTGGCATCGCCTCCCGCGCGCAGGAAGGTCGCCTGAACGAGGATGTCCTTCGTCGCGGAAGGATTGAAGATGTGCGTGTCGGTGCGGAACGTGCCGACGCTCCCGGCGATGGAGAGAAACACTTCCTTCGCCGAGGCGGTGGTGGACAGAGCGATGGCGAGAACGACGACACCACGGAGTCGCATTGACTATAGTCCGATTGCCTTCTCCACCAGCGCCTTCTGCTGATCCTCGTGCCGGTGATGCGATCCCGTCGCGGGCGCCGCGGCGAGCGGGCGTCCCACGTACGACAGCTTCTGATCCGGGCCGAGCAGCGCAGCCAGCCGTTCGTGGAGGAATGGCCACGCGCCCATGTTGCGCGGCTCTTCCTGTACCCACACGACTTCCGTCGCACCGGGATACTGCTTCAATGCGTCCGCGAGCATCGCCTGCGGGAACGGATAGAACTGCTCGAGGCGGAGAATCGCGACCTTCGCGTTCGCTTTGTCGCGGGCCTGGCGGAGGTCGTAGTAGACCTTGCCGCAGGTGATGACGACGCGCTTCACTTCACCGGTCATTGTCTCTGACAGGGCCACATCGAGCAGCACCGGCTCGAAGCGCCCCTCCGTCAGTTCATTGACAGGCGACACCGCCATCGGATGTCGCAGCAGCGACTTCGGCGAAATGACGATGAGCGGCTTGCGCGGGTTGTTTCGCATCTGCCGACGCAGCGCATGCGCGTACTGCGCGGGCGTCGTCGGATAAATCACCTGCATGTTCCCCTCGGCACACAACGTCAGGAAGCGCTCGAGCCGCGCGGACGAGTGCTCCGGTCCCTGCCCTTCGTAGCCGTGCGGGAGGAGCATCACCAGACCGGAGTGCTGTCCCCACTTCTCTTCGGCCGAGGAGATGAACTGGTCGATGATGATCTGCGCGCCGTTCATGAAGTCGCCGAATTGCGCTTCCCACAACACCAGCGCGCCCGGATCGGCGACGGAGTAGCCGTACTCGAATCCGAGGACGCCATACTCGGAGAGCAGCGAGTCGTAGACCGCGAGACTCACTTCAGCATTCGGCACGTTGATTTCCTGCGAGAGCGCGTTGTCCAACACGACTGGATCGGCCACTGGCGACGGTTTCGCGTCATGCGCAAGTGCGTTCAACGGCACGTAGCCTTCACCGGTGACGTTGTCGTGGACGGCCGCGTGGCGGTGCGAGAACGTGCCGCGACCGACATCCTGTCCGGAGAGCCGCACGCGGAAACCGTCGACGAGGAGCGAGCCGAACGCGATCTGCTCCGCCGTTCCCCAGTCCATCGGATCTTTGCCTTCCGCCATCGCCGCGCGCTTCGCGAGCACCGGCTTGAGCTTCGGATGGGGCGTGAAGTTTTCGGGCAGCGACGTGAGCGCGGCGCGCACTTTGTCGAGAACGTCGGCGGGGATCGACGTGTCGGGCGACGGCTCCTTCTGATAGCCGGTCACTTCCTCGTCGGTCCAGAGCGGATCGCGCTGACTGGGCGGCGCCTCCTGCTCCTTCGTGCGGTCGAACGCCTGCTGCAGCGTCGACTGATAGTGATCCAGCCACTCTTCCGCTTCCTTCGGATCGAGGTCGCCTTTGCGCAGCATCTGTTCGGTGTAGATCTTCCGCACCGAGCGGTGCTCCTTGATCAACTTGTACATCTTCGGCTGCGTGAGCGACGGCTCGTCGCCCTCGTTGTGGCCGTGACGGCGATAGCAGACGAGATCGATGACGACGTCCTTGTGGAACTGCTGGCGGAAGTCGTACGCGAGCTTGACCGCGCGAATGCACGATTCGGGATCGTCGCCGTTCACGTGGAAGATCGGCGCCTGCACCATCTTCGCGACGTCCGTTGCGTACACCGACGATCGCGCGGACTCGGGTCCCGTCGTGAAGCCGATCTGATTGTTGATGACGATGTGCACGGTGCCGCCCGTGCGGTAGCCGCTGAGCTGCGAGAGGTTCAGCGTCTCCGCGACGACGCCCTGCCCCGCGAACGCGGCGTCGCCGTGCAGGAGCACGGGGATGATCATCGCGCGGTTCTTGTCGCCGATGAGAAGCTGCTTCGCGCGGGCCATCCCTTCGACGATCGGATCGACGGCCTCGAGGTGCGACGGGTTCGACGCGAGCGTGAGTTTCATCGTCGCGCCGCTCGGCGAAACGTGTTGCCCATCCGCGCCGAGGTGGTACTTCACGTCGCCCGAGCCCTCGCGCGAGTTCGGATCGATGTCGCCTTCGAACTCGCGGAAGATCTGCTCGTACGATTTTGCGAGCGTGTTGGCGAGCACGTTGAGGCGCCCGCGATGGGCCATGCCGATCACGCCTTCGACCACGCCGTCCGAGGCGGCCTCGTTGAAGAGATAGTCGAGCATGGGGATCAGCGACTCCGCGCCTTCCAGCGAGAAGCGCTTGTGGCCAACGTACTTCGTATGCAGGAAGCGCTCGAACGCCTCGGAGTCATTGAGCTTCTGCAGGATGCGGCGTTTGGTCGCGCCGTCGAGTGGCTGCTTGTTGCGCGACGGCTCCATGCGGTCCTGCAGCCAGCGCTTCTGCACCGTCTCCTGGATGAACATGTACTCCGGCGCGAGCTTGCCGCAGTAGGTCTCGCGGAGCGTGTCGAGGATGTCGCGCAGTTTCGCCTGCTGCTTGCCGCACAGGCCACCGCAGACGAAGTCGCGGTCGAGGTCCCACAGCGTGAAGCCGTAGAACTGCATGTCGAGCTCGGGGTGCCGGGCAACTTTGTATTCGAGCGGATCGAGGTCGGCGAGGAGATGGCCGCGCACGCGATACGCGTTGATCATCTGCAGCGCCGAGGCCTCGCGGGCGACGATGTCGTCGGGATTGGTCGTGCCGAGGTGGAGGCGGTGGCGGTCCTTCGCCCAGCGCACCGGCTCGTACGGGATGCGCAGATCGCGGTAGATGTCGTCGTAGAAGTTGTCGGCGCCGAGGAGGAGCTCGTGCACACGCGCGAGGAACGCGCCCGACTCCGCGCCCTGGATGATGCGATGGTCGTACGTCGACGTCATCGTCATCACCTTGGAGATGCCGAGGTCGGCGAGCACGGACGGATCGGTCGCTGAGTATTCAGCGGAGTAGTCGATCTGGCCGGTGGCGATGATCGTGCCTTGCGACGGCATCAATCGCGGCACGGACGCGACGGTGCCGATCGTGCCGGGATTGGTCAGAGAAATGGACGTGCCTTCGAAGTCGGAGACTTCGAGCGCGTTGCCGCGCGCTTTCTTGACGATGTCGTTGTAGGCCTTGAGGAACTGCGCGAAGTCCATCGTCTGCGCGCGCTTGACGTTCGGGACGAGCAGCGAGCGCGTTCCGTCCTTCTTCTCGATGTCGATGGCGAGTCCGAGGTTGACGTCCTCGCGGTCGATGCGCGTCGGAGTGTTGTCCTGCACGCCGTACGCGGCGTTCATACGCGGGTAGTCTTTGACGGCTTTGACGATCGCCCACGCAATGATGTGAGTGAAGGACGATTTCGACTGCCCGATCAGCGCGAGGTGGTTGTTGATGACGCGCCGGTTTTCCTCGAGGACCTTGACGGGGATGTTGCGCACGGAGGTCGCGGTCGGAACCGTGAGCGACGCCTCCATGTTCGCGACGATCTTCGACGCCGCACCGCGCAGGGCGACGGGCGTGCCGGCGGTGGGCGGGGGAGGGACGGGGGTCGGGCGTGGGGTGGCGGGAGCGGGAGGAGCGGCGGGTGGGGGCGTGGGGACCGTCGCGATTGTCTCGACGTCAGCAGCTTCCTCTTCGAGTTGGGGATCGTAGTCCGCGAAGAACTCGCGCCAGCTCGCGCTCACCGACGTGGGATCGGTGCGGTACTTCTCGTAGAGCTCTTCGATGAAGGCGATGTTTGCGCCAAAAGCGACAGATGACATGTTGGTTCCTAACGATTGCCGTGCGTGCGCGATTCTCGGCCGGAGAGACCGGTCGCTCAGGTGCCGGATACTACCGCAAGGAGCGACCCGCCTGGATCGCATCGAGCTGCGCCACCTCGGCCGCGGTACCCGCAATTGGTTTCGTTCCTGTGCAGATACCGGTCTCCGGCGTTCTGTCGGGCATGACGTAGACGAGATACTCCTCGTTCACTCGAAACGGGAATCCGCATGCTTCGCCGGTCAGGCGAGTGCGTACGACGATCCGTTTCGAACGGCGCCCCTTCCACTGTCTCGAGATCACGAAGTCGACGCGATGGTTCCCCGTCCTCGTGACACCGATCCGGTCGAGGAATGACTGACTGATCGCGGTCACTTTGCCTCGGAACACAGTCGAGGACTGTCTGAACGCTTCGGCGGGATTCGCCGGCCCGCTGCAGGTGCAGGCATCCGCTGACGTGGCCGCGACGCAACAACACCAGAGGACCACGGAGACCAGGATCGAGCGGGCCTTTTCGCGCATGCTAAGGTGAGCCTATGCCGAAAAGACTCCTGCCGTCGCTCCTCTTGCTCGTGAGCCTGACGCCGGCCGCCCTGGCGCAGGAGCCTCCTCCGTCCGTATGTCCTGAAGTCGAGGTCACATCGCCCGATCTCGCCACCGCCGGCGATTCGATCGAGATCACCGCCGCGGTCACGGGCGGCGACGAGAACGTCACACCGACCTACAACTGGAGCGTATCCGACGGCGCGATCGAGTCCGGACAAGGTACCTCCACGATCACCGTCGCCACCGCGGAAGTCGTCTCGGGTTTCATTACCGCAACCGTGGAGATCGGTGGCTATGACCGCGAGTGTGCGACCACCGACAGCGCCACGACGAGTATCGAAGCGAAAGCGGACGACGAGGAGCCCGCGGAGGAAGAACCGCCCCCGCCGCCAAAGCCACCGCGTTGAGGAGGGTCTCGCGCGATCCCTTCTCCCCCGCCAGGGCGGCGGGGGAGAAGGTTCACGATTGCGAGTTACGGAGTGCAGGAGCCCGTTTCACCGACGAGCGCGGTGAACGGCGTGTTGGAGATTCCGGTGATCGCGATGTTGTCGATCTCCCAGCCTGGAGAGCCGGTCGATTCGTCGGCGCCGATGTGGAAACGGATCATCACGTTCTGACCCGCGTACGTCGTGCCGAGGTTGCGAACCACGTTGACGAAGTTCGGCCATCCGACGTTGCGAGCGACGAACGCCGGGCGACTCGCGCCGATCGGCGCGCTCGTCACCGCGTTCGTGACGCCGTTGTACGAGCCGACGCCGATGTCGGTCCACGTTGCGCCGCCGTTCGCGCTGAGCTCGATGACGCCGCCGTCCCAGTTGCCCGCTTCGAACGCGTGGCGGTGCGTGAACGAAATCACCAGCGGCGCGGCTCCGACGCTCATCACCGGCGAGGTGAGGATCTGCTCATCCGGAAGATCGGCCTTCAGACCGTCGCGCTGTCCGTTGTTGTCCGGCCCCCACCACACATGCTCCGTCGCCGAGCGCGCGCGCTGCTGCCACTGGTCGACGTTCGGAGCGGCGATCGCATCGCCGGCGACCGTCCAGCCGTGATTCGGCGACTCGACCGACTCCGTGGCCGATCCCTGGAGCACCTCGTCGTAATTCACGCGGTGCGTGGACACGACGTTGAACGACGGCAGTCCGAGCTCCGGTGAGTCGATTGCGATCTGGAAGCTCGCGTTCTCCAGTCCGGCCGCGCCGTTGACTGCGACGCGAATCGATCCTGTGCTCTCGTCATTCTTCTGCACCGGCGGGAACGAGACGACGTTGCCGTTCGGGAACGACACGTTCGGGTTGGTCGACGTCACGGTGAGCGTCACGTGACCGACGTTGTTCGGTCCCTGATTCATCAGCGTGATCGTCAGCTCGCCGGTCTCGCCGTTGTCGACGACGCCGTCAGCATCACACGACGCGACGGAATCCGAGAGCGTGGCATTCGCGAGCTCGAGCTGCGAGAGCTCCCAGATGCCGCGGCCGTACGTCGCGATGCGTACGAAGCTGCCGTCCGGCGGCATGTAGATGTCGTTGACGCGCACGGTCGGCAGACCGTTGCCGTACGGCGCCCAGTTCGCGGCGCCATCCGTCGTGCTGTAGATGCCGACGTGTGTCGCGGCATAAAGCGTGTTGCCGGTCGTGTCCTTCGGATCGATATAGACGCGAGTGATGGGCAGATCGGGGAGTCCGTTCTGCATCGGCGTCCACGTTGCGGTCGACCACGAAGAAGCGGGCGTGGCGATCGTGCCTTTGATCACGCGTACGGCGCCTGACGCCTGCGCCACGGCCGTGACCCACAGCGTCTGGTTGTTCTGCCAGGTCACGTTCGTGACGAAGCCCTGGTATCCCGGAACGAGCGTGATGAGATCGATGTCGGTCCAGCTTGCGCCACCGTTCGTCGTGACGTCGAGGAATCCGCCGGCGGCGCCCACCGCGACGCGATTCAGATCGGTCGGGCTCACGCCGAGGTTGTAGGGGCTGGAGCGGAAGCGGCGCGTCGGCGGAAGGCCCGGCGAGGTCGGCGCCGTGGCGGAGCCGATGAGGATGAAGGTCAGCCCACCGTCATTCGTGCGCCACACGCGCGAGTTCGTGAAGTGGAAGAACACGCGGCCCGTCGCATCGAGATTCGCGGGAGCCGGAATGATCGCGGTGAAGAAGCCGGCGCCGGCGCTGTCCGCCAGCGCGCCGCGCGCGACCCAGTTCTGGAACGTTTCCGGCGGATTGTTGCTGAAGTTCATCCGGATGCCGGAGCTCTGTGAGCTGCCCATCACCGTGTTGGTGTTGGCCTGGCTGTAAGCCGCGCCCATGCCGTCGCCGCCGATTACCTGATTGTGCCTCGTGCCGTTGTCGCTGCGGAGGCGCGTTCCATTGTCCTGCGTGCCGCCGATGACGACGTTCGGCACCGCGGCATTCCCCGCGACGGTGTAGTAGAGGTGGCTCGCAAGCCCGTTGTTCTTGTCGCTGCTGAACGTCGCGCCGTCATCGGTGCTGATGTTCAAGCCGCCGTCGTTGCCAAGGATGACCGTCGGCGTTCCCGTCGTCTTGAATGCTGCCGCGTGATGATCCGCGTGCGCGTAGGGGAGCGCGGGGAACTGCTCGTACAGCCACCACGTCCGCACACTCCACGAAGTGCCGCCGTTGGTCGTGCTCGCCGTTGCGAGATCGCCGCCGATCCAGACCGTGTTGCGATTCGCATCGCGCGGATCGACGAGCACCATCTGGTTGTACCAGCACTGGCCGTGGCAGATGTTCATGTTGGTCATGCCGGTGACCGGGTTCAGCGGAACCTTCGTCGAGTTGACGCCGTTCGCGACCCAGGTCTGTCCGCCGTCGGAGGAGCGATAGACGTCGCGCATCTGCGTGTCGTTCTGCACGTTCGAGTATGCGTAGACGACGCTGTCGCCCGGCACTGCGACGCCGAGGGTCGTGCGGCCGTTCAGCGAGAAGACGTTGCCCGCGTTCGAGATCGGAGCCCAGCTCGCACCGCGATCGGTCGAGAGGTAGAGCGTCGTCACCTGATTGCACTGCAGGCCGACGTTCGCCGCGGCGCAGGGCTGCGCGGAAGCGAGCCAGCCCGCGCTCGTGCGCGCGATGCTCCACACCGACATGCCTGCGAACGTCGCGACTGCGCTGTACGTCGCACCGTCATCCGCGGAGCGATAAAGACCGCTGTTCGTCGCGACCATCACGATGTCGTGATTGGTGCTCGTGTCGACCTTCACGTCGCGCACGGAGACGGCCGCGCCGAGCTCGAAGAGCGGCGACCACGACACGCCGCCGTTCGTCGACTTCACCATCGAGCCGCCGACGAGGATCTGATCGTATGGATCGCCGAGTCCGAGGTAGAGATGATTCGGGTTCTTGCCGAATGCGACCGAGCCGCCGCCCGTGGTCGGCAGGTCATCGGTGAGCGGAGTCCAGTCACTGTTGGACGCCATCCAGTTGTTCGTCCGCCACAAACCGCCGCCGGACTTCAACACGTAGACGATGTTTTCGTTCGTCGGATGCGGAAGGATCGCGCGCACGCGACCGCTGTCGCGCACATGACCAGTGAAGCTGCCGTTCTGGTCGAAGTCGCCGCCCGTCGGTCCGATGTTCACCCACTTCGGTCCGGGCGCGTTCTTCTTGGCCGAGTGAATGTTTCCCTGCTGGATCGCGGTCGCGCGGAACGTGGGAGAGACCAGGCCCCAGGCTTGACGCTGCCACTCGAGACGAGCCGTCGGGTTGTCCTGTTCGACGCCGGATTTTTCGTCCGAGACTTCGTCACTGAATGGGATGCCGGCTGTGGAATCATTCGGCCGTTCCTGTGCACTGGCCGGAATGATGAGAGAGAGACCTACGACGAATGCAAGGAACGTATTCGAGACTTTGCGCATCAGTCCTCCGCGAGATTTGTATTGTCTGCGCGTAGGTACACGGACCGACGCCGCAGCCGACACCAAAGGATTGTTGAAACGATTGAATTGAGAGGCGCCAGTCTAACACTGAGCGTACCGCGGGAAGTAAATCCCTACACTCGGTCGCGGTCGGTTGCTTCGGCGGCGGTGTGCGACAGGGACGTCAGCCCGAGCCAGCCGAAGCCGACGGCGAAGCCGCCGAGGACGTCGGACGGGAAGTGCACGCCGAAGTAGACGCGCGAGAATCCGACGCTGATCACGATCATCGCGGCGAGCGAATGGGCCAGCGCCTGCACGGGCAGCGACGCGCGCTCGACGAGATGATGCGCGACGATCGGATACGTCGCGGCGGACAACAGCGAGTGGCCGCTGGGGAAGCTGTGCGACTTCGGCAATTTGATCCGCCGCGCCATCTCGATCGGCCGCCGGCGGCGGAAGATGTTCTTGAGGATGGTGTTGATGGCCATCGCACCGCCGGTGGAGACGGCGACCGTCCAGGCATCGTGGCGCCGCCCGCGCCGGAGCATCATCAGCGCGGTGATTCCGGCGGCGGTGCCGATGGCGACATGCGATCCGAGTTGCGTGACGACGTTCATCACCCGGTGCATGGGAACGTTGTCGATGCGATGCACCGCGGTCATGATCGCCTCGTCGTAGCGATCGGCATCACCTTCGACGACGTTCTCCGCCTGTTTCTTGAAGAACCAGAATGCGACCGCGGCGAGCACCACTCCGCCGCTCCGTCCGATCGCCAGGGGAAGGAAGTGCTGGCGGCGTTTTCCTTTCCTCAACGGCTCTCTGCGGACGGCCTTCTTCATGGGCCGGAGTCTATGGTTCAGCCTTCGCAAACGCAATGAAGCGGTGTGCCGGTTCCGCGCCACTGCATTTGCGATAGAACGCAAGCGCATCGGTCCACGGAATCACGGCGCGCTCGTAGCCGAGGCGACGCAGGTCGGCGAGCGATGCGAGGAGGAGCTGGCATCCGATGCCGCGTCCGCGCATGGCGGTGACGACGCCGGTGGGCCCGAAGAATCCGAGTCCGCGATTGTTGACGTCGTGCACCGCGAAGCCGGTGATGTCGCCGTCGTCCTCGGCGATGAAGGCGTTGGGGATCTCGGTCTCGAACGCTTTCGCTGCTTCGAAACGCCAGATGCGTCCGAACTCGCGCTCGATGAAGGCGAGGACGCGCTCGGATTCGTTTTGGGCAGGTCTGAGGACCGCCGGCGTCTCGCCGGCTGATGTGGCGGCGTCCCGCGCCGCCACCCCGGGCGGGCGGCGAGACGCCGCCCGATCAGCCGGCGAGGACGCCAGCGGTCCGAGGTTCACCTCTAAGTTGTGCGTGAAGCGCGTCTCGATGTAACCGCGGCGGTGCAAGAACGCCGTTGCCGCGACGTCGCTGTCGACGACTCCCGGCGTGAAGTAGTTGCCAGCTTCCGCGGCGATGACGCTCGCGCCGCGCGTCTCGGCGTCGGTGAGGAGCTCGGTGGCGATGCCGCGGCGTCTGACGGCGCGGTCGACAACGAGGATGCGCACGTACTTGCCGCACGTCACGATCGCGGCCTGCACGTCATCGTAGACGCGCACGCACGGCTGCCCCGCGACGCCGAGGCCGAAGCATTTCTCCTCGGCGACGGCGGCGAGGTCGTACGGCGCGTCGTTCGCGCGCGCGAACAGCGCGCGCAACGCGGGTAGATCGTGCGGCGACGCGGTGCGGATCATGGTTTTCAGTTTATCCCGCGCGTAGACGGACCTAGGGTTGGCGGGGGACTCGCACTGCGATTTTCCGATGGACGCTCAGGTCGTCAGATGTCCCGCGTGTGGCCAGGCCAATCGCGTTCCTCCGCTCGGCAGCGGCAAGAAGGCCGTGTGCGGAAATTGCAAAGCGCCGCTCGATGGAAACGGCGTGGTTGTGCTGACCGACGCGAGCTTCCGCGACGCAATCGCGAGCGGCGCGTTCGTCGTCGATTTCTGGGCGGCGTGGTGCGGGCCGTGCCGGATGGTGTCGCCGGTCATCGACGCGCTCGCGAGCGAGCGGAGCGACGTCCGCTTCGCGAAGTTGAACGTCGACGAGAATCCGCGCACGGCAGCAGCGTTCGGGGTGCAGAGCATTCCGCTGTTGGTTTTCTTCCGCGATGGCAATGAGGCGGGCCGTCTGGTCGGCGCGGTTCCGAAAGGACAGATCGAGGCGGCGATTCAGAAGTTCCTCGGCAGGTGAGCAAGTGGCCTACGTTCCTCGACCTGGCATCGATCGAACAACAGAGCGGCCCCGCGGTGAGCTCGAGCTCTTCACGCGCAAGGTGTTGATCGTCGTCGGCGCCGTCGTTGTCTGCGGGGTGTTGTGGTTCGCGCGCGATGTGCTGCTGCTCGTCTTCATCGCAGGCGTGCTCGCCGCAGGGATCACTCCGGTAGTGCGGCGCGTGCGCGCGCTCTGGCGCCTCAACCTTCATCGCAGGATCTCGCGCGGCACGGCGGTGATGATCGTCTACCTGCCGTTCGTCGTGATGGTGATCGTCCTCGGACTGGTGATCGTGCCGCGTTTCATCACCGACACGCGCGCGCTGGCCAGGCAGTTCCCGACGCTCATCGAGCGGAACGTTCTCACGCCGCTCGAGCGCTACGTGCCGGTCGACGTGATCCGACAGGAACTGCGCGACGGCATCGAGCTCCCGCGCTCGCGCGTGTTCGCGTACATGCGCAACGCGGCGGCGGCGATCGCGTCGATGTTCGCGGTGCTGTTCATGGTCGCGTACATGCTCATCGACGCGGAGCGGCTGCGAAATCTGTTTCTGCTCGTCTATCCCCCCGAGAGTCGCGGGCGGCGCAGACGCACGCTCGTGCGCGTGGGGAAGCAGATGAGCGCGTGGCTGTCGGCGCAACTGATGCTCTGCGCGATCATCGGCGTCGCGACGTTCGTCGGACTCACGCTGTTGCGCATCCCGTACGCGCTGCCTCTGGCGATCCTCGCGGCCGTCGGCGAGCTGATTCCGGTCATCGGGCCCACGGTGAGCGCGATTCCGGCGTTGATCGTGGCGCTTCTGAGCTCGCGCTGGCAGTTCTGGGCGGTGCTCGCGTTCGCGTTCCTGCTGCAGAAAGCGGAGAACTACCTGATCGTGCCGCGGGTGATGGCGAAGAAGGTCTCGATCTCGCCGCTGGCGGTCTTCATCGCCTTTCTGATCGGCGCGTCGCTCCTCGGAGTGATAGGAGCGATCATGGCGATTCCGGTCGCGGCGATCGCGCAGGTCGCGTTCCACGAGGCGTTCGTCGCGCCGAGGGAACGGCGCCAGGATCTCGAGCGGTCCGGGACGCTGCTGCGCAAACCAGATTAGAATTCCGTCATGCCGTACAAGTCGCTGTTGGTGGCCGTCGCACTGTCCGTCGTTTGTCTTCCCTCTTTCGCACAGAACACATGGAACGTGAGCCATCGGCTCGAGCTCCGCGCCGACTATCGATGGAGCGATGAGGAGAGCCATCCCGCTCCGTTCCCTCCGGGCTCGCGGCTCCGGACGACCGATCCTGGAAGTCATGTCGAGTTGAATGTCGCGGACCTGCAGTTCGACGCGGGCTACGGCGATCTCTTCGCGATGCGCGCGAAGGTGCACGTCCAGGCAAAGCATCGCCGCAATCCGACGTCGGAGGATCGGCAAGTGGACGCGGACGAGTTGTTCGTGCGCATTGGACCGAAACCGGAGCTCCTCGACCGCCCGGCGGGAACGACGGTGTTTCTGCAGGCCGGCAAGTTCCCGAAGATGGAGCGGCAGCCGGTGCGCCTGCTCGAGAGCTACGGCCTCGCAGCGACGTCATTCAACCGCTTCGAGGACACGCAGGTGCTCGTCGGGGGAACGATCGGCCGCAGTTTGTACTGGCGCGTGCAGGCAGCGAACGGCAATCCTCTTTTCTTCCGCGATCCGAATGCGCTTGCCGGGGACAACGGTACGGACGACAGGATCGCCGGGAGACCGACGGAGTTCGGCTCCGGATTTCCGATCCTCTACAACGCCGAGACTGAAGATTTGTTCTTCAACACGGAGAACGTACAGGTCGGAGAGGCGATCGGCTATCGCTGGCAGCGTGACGATCAGACCGCGGGGATCGATGCGATCGTCTTTCATTACCAGCGCGACATGGCCGATCGTGTGGAGCTGACCGGGACGAACTACGGCGGCGATCTCGATCTGATCGTGCTCGACGAAATTCCCGGGAAGCCGCCGGTCGGCCTGCCGATCGAAGGGCGGAAGAAGCGCGAGGTCGGCGCGCGCGTGTACGCGGAGTGGCACGCGGCGACCTTCATCGGACAGTACACGGCGCAGACGATCGCCGGACTCGATCGCAGTGGATGGGAGCTCGAAGCCGGCTATCGCTTCCCGCTCGCGATGGGTCCGGTGGAATCGATTCAGCCTGCCGTGCGCGCGAGCGGCATCGACAACGAGTTCGGTCCGGTCCCAGGGTTCCCGGCGCCGAGCATCTGGTGGAACTGGCAGAAGTACGACGCCGGCCTGCGCGTGGGACTCAAGCACGGGCTCGACGTGACGATCGAGTACACGCAGCACGAGGTGGAAAGCCGGGAGCTGCTGAACCTGCGCGAGGCGCTGGTGACGGTGCGCTGGAGGGTGTAATCAGGGCGCAGAGGGCAGAGCGCAGAGGGCAGAAGCACGTCGTTCTTCCGCGCCCTGCGCTCTGCCCCCTGCGCCCTCCGTCTTCGGCGTGTGTCTTGCTCCTTTCTACGCCGGAGGTCACCAATGCGTAATGAGATGATTGGCGCCGTCGTCCGCCGGGCGATCGAGCATCCGGAGTTTCGCCGCCGGCTCATCGACAGTCCGCAAGACGCGCTGCAGTCCCACGGTTTCGCGCTCGATCAAGAGGACATGGCCGAGCTCGAAAAGATCCGGACCACCCTCGGTGAGGCCGAAGGGGTCGAGCAGCGCCTCGTCAGCATCGCCGAGCAGTACGGAGTGCATCCGCGTCCGGAAATCTAGGACGGGCATCCAACGGACATCGAAAACGCGCCGGTCTTCGGATCGGCGCGTTTCTTTTTCGGCGGTGAAACGTCTCAGAGGCAACGCGGTGCTTTCGGAATTTAGCCCGGAGAGGGGCGGTTCGGAACGCTGCCAAACCGGCCTGCGACGCAAGTCGCGGAGACTCAATACTTAATCTCGAAACGAGGCACCTTCACGGATGAGCGTTCTCTCGCCGAAACGAGTGATTCAGTTCGTCGCCGCAACGCTGTTGGCATTCCCGCTGTTGGCTACTCATCCGTCGCCTCGCCTGGCGCCGCGAATGGCCTTCGACGAAGAGGCCGGGGTCGGCGTTCTGTTCGGCGGACGGGCGGTCGACGACCCCGCAACCGGTTTGATCCACGCCAGCAATCAGACCTGGCTGTGGATGCGCTCGCAGTGGGTGCAACAGTTTCCCGAGAACAACCCGCCCGCGCGCTCGGATCACGCGATGGTCTACGACTCGGCGCAGAATCGGGTGCTCCTGTTCGGCGGCCGCAAAGAAGGTGAGGTCGTCCGCCAGCGTTTCGGAGTGCTCAACGACACGTGGGCGTGGAAGAACGGGGAGTGGCAGGAGCTCGGTCCCGCGGCTGCTCCGCCGGCCCGCTACGGCCACAGCCTCGCCTACGACCGCGACCGCAACCGCGTGATTCTCTTCGGCGGCTACAACTACTCGACCGACGGCAAGAACACGATCGAGGCCCGCTTCGACACGTGGGAGTTCGACGGCGACACCTGGTCGCGCGTCAACGAGAGTGGTCCCGACGTCGCGAAGCCGCTGCTGGTGTTCGATGCGGCGCGTCACGTGACGATCCTGCTCGGCGTCGACACCACGGAGTTCAGCACGGTGATGTACAGCTGGGACAGCGCTGCTTCGAGTTGGAAGAGCGTCACCTCAGCGACGCTGCCGTCGTGCGTGAACGAGGGGCAGCTCGTCTACCAGACGCACAATCAGCGGCCTCTCGTCGCCGGCGGAATCTGCACGGGCTCGGAGTTCCTCGAAGAGACGTACGAATGGGACGGCACGACCTGGACGAAGCTCACCACCAACTCCACGTCGCGCGCGGTCGGATCCGCAATGGCGTACGACACGACGAATGCGCAGGTCGTGCGCTACGGCGGACATGCGACGTTCCAGGCGACGCCGGATTCGGTGACCTCGACCTTCAAGAACCTCGAGTGGCACAACGTGAATCGTTCCGGGGCTCCGTCCCCGCGCTCCATGCCGCTGTTTCGCCGCGATCCGCAGCGCGACGCCGTGTGGATGTTCGGCGGCCTGAGCGAATACAGCTTCGGCACCGTGATCTCCTACCTCGATGACTTCTGGCGCTACCGCGACGGACAGTGGAGTCTCGTCGCGCAGGATGCGAGCACGCCCTTCGGCTGCATCACCCCGGTCGGCGCGCTCGACAAGGATCGCAACGTACTGGTGGTCGTGTGCAGCGGCACGAGCGTTTTCGAATGGGATGGATCGGCGTGGAAGACGTTCTCCGACCTCAAACCCGTTCCGGCTGAGCGACGTTTCACCAGCCTCGCCTATGACGAGACGCTGAAGAAGACCGTTCTGTTCGGCGGCTACGATGCCGTCGGCAACTATCGCCAGGACACCTGGACCTGGTCCGGCACGGCGTGGACGGAAGTGAAGCCGAAGACGAAGCCGGAGCACCGCGCGCAGGCGGTCATGTGGTACGACCCGCTGGCGAAGAAGACGATTCTGTACAGCGGCGCCGGACGCAAGAGCATCGAAGATCACGCCACGCGCTTCGAAGACATGTGGTCGTTCGACGGCACGACCTGGACGAAGCTCACCGTAACGTCGACACCAGGCATCCGCTTCGCGCCGCAGGTGGCGATCGATCCCACCAGCGGCAAGCTGCTCCTCTTCGGCGGTCTCCGCGCGACGATCGACGAGGACGATAAAGTGAACCAGTTCTACGACAACGACATGTGGGTCTGGGACGGTTCGACGAGCAAGTGGACGGAGATCCAGGTCGAGAACGCTCCGGCGCCTCGCCAGAACGGTGCGTTCGACTACGACGTCGCCTCCGGGAAGTTCGTCCTCTTCGGCGGCTTCGCCGGCAACTTCTATTACTCCGATCGCTGGTTGTGGGACGGACAGAACTGGACGGTCGTTCCCGACTCGCCCGCTTCGTACCGCCGCCGCTCGACGCGACCCTGAGATCAGGGCGCAGAGGGCAGGGCGCAGGGCGCAGAGAATCTTTGGCTCCTTCTGCGCCCTGCGCTCTGCCCCCTGCGCCCTGCTTAGTGCTAACGTATCCCTCCCTATGTCGGAGTCACTGATCACGCACTCGCCTGCGTACGTACCGGCGTTGTTCCGCCGCAGCCTCGCGGACGCTCTGGAGATGGCGCACGGCGTCGATGCCGTTGCCGCCGAGGAGCGGGCGGCGGCGCTGGCGAAACGGTCGCTCAAGAAAGAGTCGAAGGTGTGGGGCCTGAAGCTCGCCATCAGCATGATGGACCTCACCACACTCGAGGGAAAAGACACGCCCGGCAAGGTCCACGCGCTTTGTCAGAAGGCGATGCGCCCCGATCCTTCCGATCCCACGCTCCCGCATGTGGGCGCGGTCTGCGTCTATCCGACCATGGTCCCGTTCGTGCGCCAGGCGTTGAAGGGAAGCGGCGTGCACATCGCGTCCGTGGCGACGGGCTTCCCGAGCGGGCAGACCTTCACGAGCATCAAGGTGCAGGAGACGCGCGAGACCGTGGCCGCGGGCGCCGACGAGATCGACATGGTCATCGACCGTGGCGCATTCCTCTCCGGCAATTACCAGAAGGTCTTCGATGAGATCGCCGAGATCAAGGAAGCCTGCGGGCCCGCGCATCTCAAGGTGATCCTCGAGACCGGCGAGCTCGCGAATTACGACCAGGTGCGTCGTGCGTCGCTCATTGCGATGTTCGCCGGCGCGGATTTCATCAAGACGTCGACGGGCAAGGTCACCGTCAATGCGACGCTGCCTGTGACCCTGGTCATGCTCGAGGCCATTCGCGATTTCCTTCACACGACCGGCAAGAAGATCGGGATGAAGCCGGCCGGCGGCATTGCGACCGCCAAGCTCGCCCTCTCTTACCTGGTCATGCTCTATGAGACCCTCGGCGGCGAATGGATGACTCCCGATCTTTTCCGCTTCGGCGCATCGTCGCTGCTCAATGACGTGCTGATGCAGCTCCGGAAGGAGCGCACGGGCGCGTATCAGAGCGGCGACTACTTTACGATCGATTGATTATGACGACCTCCGAAATCGAAACTCGCGAGCGCCTGACCCCCGGACCCGCGTCCTCGGCCATTGTGTGGGAGTACTCACCGTCACTGGAGTCGACGGATCACGTCAAGATCGCGCCGCGCTACAACCTCTTCATCGGCGGCAAGTTCGTGGAGCCGCATTCGAAGAAGTGGTTCCCGACCATCAATCCGGCGACCGAAGAACGGCTCAGTGAAGTCGCGGAAGCGGATGCGGTCGATGTCGATCGCGCGGTGGCCGAAGCGCGTCGTGCTTATGACAAGGTGTGGCGGAAGATCGCGCCGAGTGAGCGCGCGAAGTACATTTTCCGCATTGCGCGATTGATTCAGGAGAAATCGCGCGCGCTGGCAGTCGCCGAGACACTCGACGGCGGCAAGCCGATCAAGGAGTCGCGCGACATCGATATCCCGCTTGCGGCCGCGCACTTCTTCTATTACGCGGGCTGGGCGGACAAGCTCGAGTACGCGTTCCCAAACCGCAATGTGGCATCGATCGGTGTTGCAGGTCAGATCATTCCGTGGAACTTCCCGTTATTGATGGCGGCGTGGAAACTCGCGCCGGCACTCGCGGCTGGTAATACGATCGTCCTCAAGCCTGCGGAGACGACACCGCTTACTGCGCTGATGCTCGCGGAGATCATCCAGGAAGCGGAATTACCGCCGGGTGTCGTCAACATCATTACAGGTGCGGGTGCGACTGGTGCTGCGCTCGTCGCACACGAAGATGTCGACAAGATCGCGTTCACCGGCTCCACGGAAGTGGGCAAGCGCATTCAGCGCTCCATTTCCGGGACAAAGAAAAAGCTGACGCTGGAGCTTGGCGGCAAAGCACCGAATATCGTTTTCGACGATGCCCCGCTCGATCAGGCCGTCGAGGGAATCATTAACGGCATTTACTTCAATCAGGGACACGTCTGCTGCGCGGGCTCGCGGCTCTTCGTGCAGGAGTCGGTGGTCGAGCCGATCATCCGAAAACTGCGCGAGCGCGTTCAGACGCTGCGCGTCGGGAATCCGCTCGATAAGAACACGGACGTCGGCGCCATCAACTCGAGGGAACAGCTCGAGCGGATTCGCGAGCTGGTCGAGAGCGGCGTCGAGGAGGGTGCGGAGATCTTCCAGTCGTCCTGTGCGCTTCCGGCGCGCGGCTTTTGGTTCGCGCCGACGTTCTTTACCGGCGTCGCGCAGTCGTATCGCATTGCAACGGAAGAGATCTTCGGACCAGTGTTGTCGGTACTTACGTTCCGAACGCCCGAGGAAGCGATCGAGAAGGCGAACAACACGCCTTATGGTCTCTCCGCCGGCGTCTGGACGGAAAAGGGCTCGCGCATTCTGAAGATGACGCAGAAGCTCCGCGCCGGCGTGGTCTGGGCGAATACGTACAACAAGTTCGATCCGGCGTCGCCGTTCGGCGGCTTCAAGGAATCGGGATTCGGTCGCGAAGGCGGATTGCACGGGCTCGCACCGTACGTGGTGCTGTCATGAGTCGCCTGAACGTTCGGAAGACCTACAAGCTCTACATCAACGGTGAGTTTCCGCGCACGGAATCGGGCCGCTCTTATGCGGTGACCGGCAAGGGGGGAGAGTTGCTCGCGAACGCCTGCCGAGGCTCGAGGAAGGATTTGCGCAATGCCGTGGCCGCGGCGCGGAAGGCGTTGGGCGGCTGGAGCGGCAAGACTGCGTACAACCGCGGACAGATCCTCTATCGCATCGCCGAGGTCTGCGAGTCGCGCGCTGCGGAGCTTGCGGCTGAGCTGCGACAGCAGGGCTCGAGTGCTGCCGAGGCGCGGAAGGAAGTCGAGAGCATCATCGAGCGCTGGGTCTATTACGCGGGGTGGAGCGACAAGTACACGCAGGTGTTCGGCTCGGTGAACCCGGTCGCCGGTCCTTATTACAACTTCACGGTGCCGGAGCCGACGGGCGTCGTCGGAGTCGTCGCGCCGGACAAGCCGGCGCTCCTCGGCCTCGTGAGTCGGATCGCTCCCGCTCTCGTGGGCGGCAACACCGTCGTGGCCGTCACCTCGGAGAAGTATCCGCTGGCCGCGATCACGATGGGGGAGGTCTTCCAGACCTCGGACGTGCCCGCCGGCGTGATCAATCTCATCAGCGGGTTGAAGAGCGAGCTCGTGCCGTGGCTCGCCGCGCACATGGACGTGAATGCCATCGACACGACAGGGGTCGCTTCCGATGCGATCCCGGCCGTGCAGAAGACGGCCGCGGAGAACGTGAAGCGAGTCGTTCACTTCGACGCGACTGCCGTCGGCTGGGACGACCGCCGCCTCTCTCAGGGCCCGTACGCCATCTTCGACTTTCAGGAGTCGAAGACGGTGTGGCACCCGATCGGGATGTGATCCGGAAATCTCAACGCTCGTGGAATGTCCGCGGGCCGAAAGCGTTATCCCATGTCCGCGCCAGAAACGCCCGCGGCGCCCGCAGGGCGAATCTTTGAGCTGTGAAATAAGCGTCAGCCTCAGCCGGTTAGCAGCCATCCCGACGCCCGAAAAGGCGACTCGGGCGCGGCGGTAAGCGGTTGAAATAGCAAGCGATTGCGGTGGGTTGTACGAGATCCGCGCAGGATGGACGGTGAGCACGAGGCGAGTCGCGCTCAGCATCGATCCGACGCGATCATGAGTCGGTTCCTTGACAACTGAATAGGAAAGCAACGAAGGCAAACGTGATTCCTTTGAGCGACTGCTGTTAACAGCAGAGCTCAACAGAAACAAAAAGTAGTATCCGAATAGAACGACAGTGGATTCACTG
>Ga0075421_100000120_pt1 | contig 65789 bp, 65 predicted proteins | sample SoiMetdeltSBSDD5_FD_75292 | JGI IMG/M metagenome (GOLD analysis project Ga0075421, IMG submission 75292) | Bulk soil microbial communities from a Populus tree surrounding site in Tennessee, USA - Soil MetaG P. deltoides SBSDD5 | ecosystem: Environmental > Terrestrial > Soil > Tree plantation... | reverse complement strand
CACAGCCTCTGAGCAGGGAGCGTCCTCGCTCCCGGGCCAGCGTCACTCCCGCCTGTACACCACAAACCCCCGCGCATCCGCCAGCACCCGGCACGTCCCGCACACCGGTGCGCTGCCGACGCACACGCGGTCAAGCGGCTCCGTGCCTTCGGAAAAACGCGGCAGTTGCGCGCGATCGATGCCGTGCAGCACGCCGTACCACCACGCGTGAATGTAGTACGGCGATTCTTCCACGACGATGGGCGGGCGTTGCATGCGCAGAGCGGCCGCGAATGCGTACGGATAGGCGGCGTCGAAGTCGTCGACGCGCAACGGGCCGAGCTCGTTGTGTTTCGCGCGGAACGCGAGGCCTTCCGCGGCGAGTGCGAGGAACAACGCCATCGTGAGCGCGAAGCGGAATGCCTCGCGCGGAATCTCGAGAAGCGCGGTAACGCCGATTCCGGCGAAGATCACGATCACCACCGCCACCGCGATCAGTCGCAGCGCATGCGGCGCCTCGGGCGCGAGCGCACCGGGCAGCGGCGCGATGACGAAGACGAACAGCAGATAGCGGCTCCACCGATCGCTTCGCGCTGCGCGAATCGTGACGACGAGTCCCGCGAGCGCCGCGAGCGCCACCGTCACGAGCAGCATCCCGCCGTACGCGATGTGATGCCGCGCGTTCGTGTCTCCTTCGAGGAAGAGGAAGCGCGGCGTGAACGTCGCGAGGTAGTGGAAATGCTCCGCGATCCCCACCTCGGACAACCGCGCAGTGAGTGCACGGAAGTTCAACAGCGCGGGAATCATCAGCACCGCGTACATGACCCACGCGATGACCGCGCGCCGGAACGGCACGACCAGCCAGATTCCCAACACCATCAACGGTGCGAGGAGACGACCGGCGGTGTAGGTGTACGTCACGAGGGCAAGACTTGCCGCACACGCGATGAGAGTCCATCGGGGGGGCGCTGGCCCCCCGAGGGAACGCACGCAGAGCAACGCGATCGCGAGCGCGAGCGGAAACGCCGCCACCTCGAACACGAGCCGGCTCGTCTCGAACAGCCACGGCGTCGCGATCGCGGCGAGGAACGTGAACGCGCGCGCGGACGTCCCGCGCGCGAAGAACGTGAGCGCGAGCGCCGCGAGAAATCCGAGCGCGATGCTCAGTGCGCGCGCCGCAAGAATCCCCGGTCCCGCGATCTTGAACACCAGCGCGAGCAGATAGATGTAGACCGGGTTCTTGTACTCGCCGAACGCGGCGAAGTAGACCGGCATGCGCACGCCGTGCTCGTCCACGCCCGCGCGCGCGATCGACCACGCGTTGTACGCGATCGACGACTCGTCGATGAAGAACCCCGGCGTCGTCCGGAGCGGCTCGTCGAAGTACCAGACGAACGACAGCGCGACCGCGATCAACGCCGCCGCGGCGCGCAACCACTTCACCGCACTTCACTCCCGACCGGCAGAAAGTCCTCGCCCGGATTCACGAACTGGTCGGTCTCGAAGTTGTACTGGCGGTCGTAGAGCTGTTTGTAACGCCCATTCGCCGCGAGCAGCTCCGCGTGCGTTCCGCGCTCCACGATCTCGCCTCCCTCGAGCACGAGAATCTGATCCGCGCCGCGGATCGTCGACAGCCGGTGCGCGATGACGAACGTCGTTCGCCCGCGACGCAGCGCCCGCAGACCGTCCTGAATCTTCGCCTCGCTCTCGCTGTCGAGACTCGACGTCGCCTCGTCCAGAATGAGGATGGACGGATTCGCGAGGATCGCCCGCGCGATCGCGATGCGCTGCCGCTGTCCGCCGGAGAGCTTGATCCCGCGCTCGCCGATGATCGTGTCGTATTTCTTCTCCAGCGGATCCACGAACTCGTCGACGTGCGCGATGCGCGCGACGGCGAGCATCTCCTCCTCCGTCGCGTCGGGGCGGCCGTAGCGGATGTTCTCCGCGACCGTGCCGTCGAACAGGAAGTTGTCCTGCAGGACGATGCCGAGGTGCGAGCGGTAGTCGTGGAGTCGGAGCGTGTCGAGGTCGCGGCCGTCGATGAGCACGCGCCCGCTCTTCGGCCGGTTGAAGGTCATCACGAGACTGATGAGCGTGCTCTTGCCCGACCCGCTCGATCCGACCAGCGCGGTTGTCGTATGCGCGGGCGCTCTGAACGAAATGTGCTTCAGCACCGGGACGTCGGGGTTGTACTCGAACGAGACATCTTCAAACGTGACGTCTCCGCGCACGCGCTCGATCGGCTCGCGCGCCGCGTCTTCATCGAGCTCGGTGCGCTGCTTCATCACCTCGCGGATGCGGTCGAGTCCCGCGAACGCGTCGGTGATCTGCGTGCCGATCGAGGCGATGCTCATCACCGGCGCCGCGAGCATGCCGGTGAAGAAGATGTACATCACGAAGTCGCCGAGGGTCATCGTGCCGGCGAGGATCGCCCGGCCGCCGATCAGCATCATGATCACGGCGACGACACCGAAGATCATGATCGCGAACGACGTGACGCTGGACGTGGCGGTAATGGTCTTGGCGACGTTGCGGAAGAGGTTGTGCACACCCTTCGCGAAGACGATGTCCTCGCGCTTCTCCGTCGTGTACGCCTTCACCACTCGGATGCCGCCCAGACTCTCGCCGAGACGGCCGGTGACCTGCGCGTTGATCTCGCCGCGCTGGCGGAACAGCGGGCGTACCTTCTTGAACGTGAAGGCCATCCCGGCGCCGAAGATCGCCAACGTGACGATCGTGATCAGCGTCAGCGACCAGTTCAGATAGAAGAGAACGAACAGCGCGAGGATCGCCGTCACCGTGCTGCCGACGAGCTGCACGAGACCGGTGCCGACGATGTTTCGGATACCTTCCGCGTCGGTCATGATCCGCGAGATCAGGATGCCGGACTTGGTCGAGTCGAAGTAGGAGATCGGGAGCCGGAGGATGTGCTCCTCGACGCGTTTGCGCATCTCCGTGATCGCGCGTTGCGCGGCGACGCCGAGGATCTGCGACAGCGCGAACGAGGTGCCTGCCTGGATGAGCGTCGCTGCGAGCGCCGCCATCGCCAGGAGCGGCAGGAGCTGGTGGTTCCCTTTGCCGATGACGTCGTCGATCAGGTACTTCGACGAGGCGGGCAGCACGAGCCCGGCGATGCGGCTGATGAGCATCAACGCGAGGCCAGCCGCCAGTCGCCCGCGGCGGGCCCAGATCAGGTCACGCGCCTCGCGCCACACTTCGTCGAGCTTGAGCTTTTTCTTTCCCTCGGGTTTCACGAGGGCATCGTATACGTAGGGCGTGGCTTCAGCCCGCCCACCCCCGGGGGAGGCGGGCTGAAGCCACGCCCTACGTTCCCTATACTCGGCTCGTGCGTGTCGCGATCGCGATCCTGTGAGCGCGGTGGCCCCATGGCCGCTGAGCGACGTTGATCGGAATGCGGACCGCCGGCGTCCGCGCCGGCTGATGTGGCGGCGTCCCGCGCCGCCACCCCCCGGGCGGGCGGCGAGACGCCGCCCGATCAGCCGCCGAGACGGCGGCGGTCCGGAGAGTCAGTTTGGCGGCGTTGCCGCGATTTGCGGTTTGGGCGCGCGCTTCAACAACTCCGGCGCGCGCGGCGAGCAACATGCGCGCGCGAGCGCGAGGCGGTCGCGGGTCATTTCCGGGTCGGTTCGCAAAGTCGCGATGACGTTCTCGAAGACGGGCGCGAGCTCCTCGGGGACGGTCACGCGATAGTGCATCCACTTGCCGTCGCGGCGCGCGGCGACGAGGCCGGCGGCGCGGAGGACGCCGAGGTGGCGGGAGATCTTCGGTTGCGGCTCGCTGAGGACTTCGACGAAGAAGCAGACGCAGACTTCGCCGTCGGCGATGAGGTTGAGCAGGCGCAGGCGCGTACGGTCGCCGAGGGCCTGGAACAGCGATTCGAGTTGGGGGGCGGGTTTCTTCATATCCGTTTGCGCGGATCTATTGTCGCACGAAAGGGATTCGCGCGTTGGGCGACGGCCGGTACTGCACCGGCCGCTCGAGCTTGACGCCGCGCTTCCGGAGCTCGGCGACGCCGGCTTCGGCGATGGCCACGGCGACGTGCTGACCGGGACACGCGTGCGGTCCGACACCGAACGTGAAGATGCGTCCGTTCGCTTCGGGATCGCGGTTCGCGGCGGCGAGGACGGCGAGGATCGCGTCGCCTTTGCGCATCGGAACGCCGGCGACGAAGCCATCTTCCGTTACGTAGCGGCGCGTGTTCTGGACGGGCGAATCAATCCGCAGCACCTCTTCGACCGAGGGGCCGTTCGCAAGCAACGTGTTCCCGATCAGTCCCGCGGTCGCATCGCACGACTGCACGAGCAGGCCGAGCATGTTCGCGGCGCCGCCGCCGAAGATCGCCTGCGCGGATTCACGGATCAGCGGGGTGAGATCTTCATCGATGCCGAGAAGCGTTGCCATCGTGCGAACCGGCAGCGCGTACGCGAACTCCTCGAGCGGAAGCTCCAGACGCGCGGCCCACGTTTCCGCGACCTCGCGCACGTTCGAGAACGCATCGACGGTATCGGTCGCCGCACGCCTCAGCGGCGCATGCGCAGCGCCGTCGCTCAACCGCGCGAGACCGAGCGCCGCCCGCCCCTCCGGGGCGACATGACAGATAGCGCTCGTGAGCACGGCCGTCACCGTCTCCGCTCGTGCGGCCACCCACATCCCCAGCTCGTCATCGAAGAAGATCGGCGGAAGCGTCGCGTAGTACGGATACGGATCCTCGTGGGTGACTGCGGTGATTGCATTCATACGAACACGATAGACTCGCGCGGGCCGCTACGCTTCGACTATCATCGAAATATGCCCGACATCGCTTCCATCGCCGCGCTGGCCGGCGAGCCCGCCCGCGCGACCATGCTCACCGCACTCCTGGACGGGCGCGCGCTCACGGCAACCGAGCTCGCGATCGAAGCCGGCGTCGTCCCGTCGACGGCGAGCAGTCACCTCGGCAAGCTGCTCAGCGCCGGACTCCTCGCCATCGAGAAACAGGGACGCCATCGCTACTACCGCCTCGCTGGCGCCGAGGTCGCGGATCTTCTCGAGCGGCTGATGGGCGTCGCAGCGAGCACCGGCTATACGCACGTCCGCACCGGGCCCGCGGACAGCGAGCTCCGCGAGCTGCGCGTCTGCTACGACCACTTCGCGGGCGAGGGCGCGGTCGCGTTGTTCGACGGTCTCCGCAAGACGCGGCGGATCCTCACGCGCGCGGGATCGCTGATTCTCACGAAAGACGGCCAGGCTCTCTGCCGCGACCTCGGCATCGACGTCGAGGGCACGTGGACGACGCGGCGTCCTCTCTGCCGTCCCTGTCTCGACTGGAGCGAGCGCCGCCATCACCTCGCCGGAGCCCTCGGCGCCGCGATTCTCGACCGCTTTCTCGCCAAACGTTGGGCGCGACGCGATCCCGCGAGCCGTGTCGTGCGCCTTTCCGCCGAGGGGGAAAGGCGATTCCTCGAGCTTCGTGGACGGTAGAATTGTGCCGTTCATGACATGCGCGTGCAGTTCATGTTTCGGGCGAAACACTTTCCGGGGCTGAACTGTCCTATTGGGCACAAGGAGACAACGCAACATGAAGACGACCAAATGGATCACGATGGCAGCAGTGGTGACGCTCTCCGCGTCGCTGGCGTTCGCCGCCCCGCACGGGCCCGGCATGGGCGGCAAGCGCGGCCGTCACGGACACGAATTCGGCGAGCGCATGGCCGCCAAGCTCAACCTGACCGACATCCAGAAGCAGCAGATCCGCGATCTGCAGCAGAGCTTCCGCCAGAAGAACAAAGCCGTCTTCGAGAACGCCCACGCGTTGCGCAAGGAGTTCCGTGAGGCGAAGAAGGCGGACGACACCGCGAAGCTCGAGTCGCTCAAGCCGGCGATGGAAGCGCAGCGCGAGCAGATGAAGCAGCTTCACGACGCGCAGCAGCAGCAGATCCTCGCTCTCCTCACGCCCGAGCAGCGCACGCAGTGGGAAGTGCTGAAAGCCGAGCGTGAGCAGCGCCGCTCCGAGCGCGGCCGCGACCGCAAGTAAGCCCGCATTTTCAAAACGTAGGGCGTGGCTTCAGCCCGCCTCCCACGTGGAGGGGCGGGCTAAAGCCACGCCCTACGTATTTCGGGAGTGCGGAGGCAACGCCTCCGCTTTGGTATTCGCGCGAATTGGAAAGCGGAGGCGCTGCCTCCGCACTCCATAATGTCGCCATGCGAAAACTTGCGGTGCTCCTGCTTCTCGCCGCGTGTGCGACCCAACCCACGAGCCGATTGGAAACCACACCCCGCCACGACGAGTGGGTCACCATCGACAGCGCGGGCCGCACGCTGCACGCGTACGTCGTCTATCCGCAGTCGAGCAGGAAAACCGGCGCGGTGATGGTCATTCACGAGAACCGCGGGCTCACCGACTGGGTGCGCACGGTCGCCGATCAGCTCGCGGAGCGCGGCTATCTCGCGATCGCGCCGGATCTCCTCTCGGGGTCCGCGCCGAACGGCGGACGCACGTCCGACTTCCCGACCTCGGACGCCGCACGCGAAGCGATCTCGAAACTTCCGCGCGAGCAGGTTCTCGCCGATCTCGCGGCCACCGCGAACTACGTGCGCGCGCTTCCGAGCGCGAACGGCAAGCTCGCGGTCATGGGATTCTGCTGGGGCGGCGGACGCACATGGGACGCGGCGAACACCGTCGACAACATCGCCGTCGCGATGCCGTTCTACGGCACCGGTCCTTCGACCGACGAAGGCGTCACCGGCATCGAAGCCCCGGTCTACGGCTTTTACGGAGGCGACGACGCGCGCGTGAACGCGACCATCGATCCGTCGAAGGCGCTGATGGACAAACACGGGAAGAAGTTCGAGCCGATGATCTTTCCCGGCGCCGGCCACGCGTTCATGCGCCTCGGCGAAGAAGCCAATGCCACCGAGGCGAATCGCAAGGCGCGCGATGAATCGTGGGAGCGCCTTCTGCTCCTGTTGCGGGCTCTCCAATAGCTGGCAGCTTTTCCGCAATACAAGCGTGCAGAACAGCACGTGAGCGGAAGCATGACCAAGCATGAAGAAGTAGCTGCCACAGGCATCGAAGGACTCGACTACATCCTCCTCGGAGGATTTCCGAGGAATCACCTTTACCTGCTGCAGGGCGATCCCGGTGTCGGCAAAACGACCCTCGGCCTGCAGTTCCTTCTCGAAGGCGCTCGCCACGGCGAGAAGGCGCTCTACATCACCCTCTCCGAGACGCGCGATGAGCTGCTCGCCGTTGCGCAATCGCATCACTGGGACATGACCGGCGTCGAGGTGTACGAACATCTCATCGGCGAGTACTCTCTGACCGAAGACGACACGACCGTGTTCTATCCGGCGGAGGTCGAGCTCGGGCAGACGGTGAAACAGCTCCTCGAATCCGTCGAGCGCGTGAGGCCCTCGCGGGTCGTGCTCGATTCGCTCTCCGAGATTCGCCTCCTCGCGCAAAGCACGCTGCGGTATCGCAAGCAGATCCTCGCGTTGAAACAGTTCTTTTCGACGCGCAACGCGACCGTGCTGATGCTCGACGACCGCACGGCCGAGTTCAACGACCTGCAATTGCAGAGCGTCCCTCACGGCGTGATCGAGTTGGAGCGCGTCACGCCGGTGTACGGCTCCGCGCGTCGCCGGCTGCAGCTCGTGAAAGTGCGCGGCCTGAATTTCCGCGACGGTTATCACGACTTCAACATCCGCACCGGCGGCATCGTCGTCTATCCGCGCCTCGTGGCGGCTGAGGAGCACCATGGCTTCGCGCAAAACGAGACCGTCGGCAGCGACGTGCCGACGCTCAATGAGATGCTGGGGGGCGGACTCGATCGCGGCACGAGCACGCTGGTCATGGGACCGGCGGGCTGCGGAAAATCGGCGCTGGCGACGCAGTACGCGGTCGCCGCGGCGGAGCGCGGCGAGAAGGCCGCGATGTTCATTTTCGAAGAGAGCCTGGCCAGTCTCTACAACCGGTCGCACTCCCTCGGGATGCCGTTGCGCGAGCACGTCGACTCCGGACTGGTCTCGTTGCGTCAGGTCGATCCCGCGCAGTTGCAGCCGGGCGAGTTCGTTCATCTCGTGCGGGAGTCCGTCGACGGCGGCGCGCGCGTGCTCGTCATCGACAGCTTGAACGGCTACCTCAACGCGGTGCCCGAGGAGAAGTTCCTCCTGCTCCATCTGCACGAGCTGCTCAGCTACCTCGGACAGAACGGCATCGCGACGATCCTCGTCTTCGCGCAGCACGGTCTGGTCGGCGCGAACATGCACGCGCCGGTGGACGTCAGCTATCTCGCGGACTGCGTCCTGCTGCTTCGCTACTTCGAGTCCAGGGGAAAGATCCGCAAGGCGATTTCCGTCGTGAAGAAACGCGGCAGCGCCCACGACACCTCCATCCGCGACTTCTCGATGTCTTCGGAGGGCCTGGCCATCGGTCCGCCACTCGAAGACTTCCGCGGCGTGCTCACGGGCGTGCCCACGTTCGAGAACATCGTCCGGGAGATTCGGGCCGAGCCGTGAGCGACGAAGATCGAAGCCGCCGCGTGCTGATCGTCGCACCCGTCGGCCGCGACGCGGAGCTGATGTGCACGCATCTCGAGGCGGCCGGTATGCCGTGTCATGTCTGCGCGGATGTCGACGAAGCGTGCCTCGAGCTCGCGCGCGGCGCTGGCGTGCTGATCTTCACCGAGGAAGCGTTTACGTCCGACGCGTCGCCGCGGCTCGCGCACGCGCTCGATCAGCAGCCCGCATGGTCGGACGTGCCGATGATCATCCTCAGCGCGGTCCCCTCCACGGAGACGAAGAGCCGCTCGTTCGGCGCGTTCGGGCGGCGCACGAACGTGACCTTCGTCGACCGTCCCGTGCGTATCCAGAGTCTCGTCAGCGCCGCGCAGACCGCGCTGCGAGCGCGCGAGCGGCAGTACCAGATCCGCGAGCTGATGGACAAGCTCGAGGACCGCGTGCACGAGCGCGACCGGTTTCTGGCCATCCTCGGCCACGAACTGCGCAATCCGCTCGGCGCGATCCTGCTCGCCTCGCAGATGCGCGACGAAGACGGGCGTCTCGACGGCGAGCACGCGGAATTGATCGAGCGTCAGTCCAGGCATCTGACACGCCTCGTGAACGATCTGCTCGATCTGTCGCGGGTCGTGTCGGGCAAGATCGTCCTCAAGCGGCAGGTGATCGATCTCGCTGATGCGCTGCGCCAGTCGTTCGAGACCGTCACCGAGTCCGCTTCGCGGCAGAGCGTGACCGTCGAGGTGCGGTACTCGATCGAGCCGTTGCCGGTGTATGTCGATCCGCTGCGCGCCGCGCAGATCCTGACGAACGTGATCGGCAATGCGATCAAGTACACGCCCGGAGGCGGGCATGTGATCGTGGCCCTCGAGCGCGACGGCGATCAGGCGCTCGTGCGCGTCGCCGACGACGGTGTCGGCATCGCCGCCGATCGCATCGGCACGATCTTCGAGCTCTTCGCGCAGGCGGAAAACGCGATCGGCCGCGCGCAGGGCGGCATGGGTATCGGCCTCGCCCTCGTGCGCAATCTCCTGCAGTTGCACGACGGCACGATCACCGCGGAGAGCGACGGCCTCGGGAAAGGAAGCGAGTTTGTCGTGCGACTGCCGATCTTCGACGGCGAGCACGTACCCCTCGCGAAGACGTTCGAGAGGGCGCCGGCGCACGACGGCGAACCTCGGCGCATCGTGGTGATCGAGGACAACGTGGACGTGCGCGAGCTGCTGCGTCTGAAGCTCCGCCGCCTCGGACACGAAGTCGATGCCGTCGCCGACGGCCTCGCCGGCGTGCAGGCGATCGTCGACCACCGGCCCGATCTCGCCCTGGTCGACATCGGCCTGCCCGGGCTCGACGGATACGAGGTCGCCGCGCGCGTGCGAAGGTCTGTCGGGAACGACGTCGTGCTCGTCGCCGTCAGCGGTTTCGGGCAGCCCGAGGACAAACGCAAAGCGATGGACGCCGGCTTCGACGAGCACATCACGAAGCCCGCGGACGTGAGCGACATCGAGAGCCTTCTGTCGCGCCTGCCCCCACGCCGCGAGGGCATGTAGTGCGCGTGCTGGTCATCGAGCCGTACGCCGATCTGCGCATGGAGATCGCCGCCACGCTGCGCCGCGAGCATTACCCATGTGACGCGGTGGCCGACGTCGCAGACGCCGCGCAAGAAATCGGCCGCCACGGATACGAGCACATCGTCGTCGACGGCGACTCGATGCGCGCGCTCGTGGCGTCGCTCGACCCGGCCGCACACGTGATCTCGTTGAGGAAGCCGTTCGGACGGGATGAGCTGATTCGGGCGGTGAAGTGATGGAACGCCTGTCATCCTGAGCCGCGCAGACGGTCGAAGGACCTCCCGCGATGACTCACATCTCTCTCGTCTCGCCACGTTCGAACGCAGCGAGTGCTTCAGCCGCGAGCTTGTCGAGTTTCCCTTCCGCCGAGTCTCGCTCGATCTGGCGGTCCCACGCCTGCCAGTCGTATTCGGAGAACCAGTCGCGAAACGCCACCAATTCGTCGGCTGTGAGTTTCTCAACTTCACGCTCGAGCGCCTCAACCTTCGTCATGACGGAAAGTCTACGCCGCGATCCGTAGGACGTCAGGCCACGATGGAAGCTGCGAGGTGTTGCCACGCGTCACGCGCCTGTCCCGCCAGCTGATAGCGATCCGGGCCATGTTCCCTCTTGTTTGGCCGCGCCACAAAACCGTTCCAGATTACCTCGTAGCGTTCTGTTATCCAGCGACTCCCATCGGTGTATGACGGCGATGTGAGGAGAACAGCAGCGCTCGCGCAACCGATACTGTCTTAGACGCGTTAAACAGCCCCGCGATCTAAGTCGGCAGAAAGTTGGCCTCGGAGCGACCGCACGTGCCCAAGGCTACGCCAACCAGCGCAGCCGGCCGTGCCGGCTAATCCACCCGCCCCCGCAACCTCTTCTTCTCGCCGCGTTTCTTCTTCTCCTCCACGCGTCTCTGCTTCTGCGCCTTCGGGACGCGCGTCGCTTTGCGCGGCTCGCGCTCTTCGAGCGCGTCGCGGAGCAGCTCCTCCATCCGCGCGAGCGCGCGGTCGCGGTTCGCGAGTTGGCTGCGCTCCGCTTGCGACGTCACGCGCAGGATGCCGGCGCGGTTGATGCGGCCGGCGAGTAACGTGTGCACGCGCTGCTTCTGTTCGTCGGAGAGCGGGAGCGTGGCGACGTCCACTTCGATCGTCACGCGCGTCTCGACCTTGTTCACGTTTTGCCCGCCCGGACCGCCCGCGCGCGAGGTCGCGGCGCTCAGCAGGGACGCGGGGACGACGATGCCGTTGCCGAGGTCGAGATCTCTCATGGAAGCATTCTCGTGAAACGCGGATCGCCGCGCAGAGCGTCGAGCGTCGGCGAGACCGTGAGCCAGGTCATGTACCACGAATGCGCCGCGAGCGCTTCCTCGAAGAGTGCGAACACGCGATCGTAGTCGCCGAGTCCGAGGTACACGTTTGCGATGGTGAACGGCGGCGCGTCCTTCATCTGCGCGAGGACTTTCTTCGCGCGCGCGGTCTTGCCCGCGAGTCCGAGGGCGCGGCCGAGATCGCCCAGAAATTCGGCGATCGATTCATCGGCGCTGTGCGCGCGCTCGTACGCGGCGATCGCCTCGTCGAGCCGTCCCAGCGCCTCGTACGTGCGGCCGAGCGTGATGTGCTTGACCCAGTGCTCGCGCATCGCGTTCGCCCGCTCGATCGCCTCGTCGAAGCGGCGTGCGTAGTAGAGCGCCGGCACCGCGTACACATCGTTCTCGTCGGAGAGCGGATCGAGCGCATCCGCTGCATCGAGCTGCGCCTGCGATTCCTCGGCCGCGTCCATGAACACGAGGCACCAGCCGTACAGCCGGTGCGCGAGCACGTTTCGCGGATCGAGCGCCACGGCGCGCTCGAACTCGTGACGCGCGCCGGCGGCGTCGCGGTCCCGATACCAACGCACGCAAGCGATCGCGGTGATCGCATCGACGAGCTTCGGATCGATCTGCAGCGCCTTGCGCGCGGCCGCTTCCGCATTCGCGAACGCCTCGGCGCTCGGGAGAATCAGATCCGCCGAGCTCAGGAACGCGTATGCGAGTCCCGCGTATCCGAGGGCGTACTGCGGATCGAGCGCGACGGCCTGTCGCATCAACTCGATCCCTTTCCCGAGATCCTCGCGCGTGAGACGGTTCGACGCGTACCGTCCGCTCAGATACAGCCGGTAGGCCTCGCTGTTGCCCGTGGGGCGTCGCGTGATCGCGGTGCGCTCGCGCGTCGACAACCGGTTCGTCAATTGCTCGGCGACGCGCTCGGAGATCGAGTCTTCGACTGCGAAGATTCCGGTGAACGCGTCGTCGAACTTTTCCGCCCAGATCGTCGTGCCGTCGGCGACGCTCACGAGTTGCACGGTCACGCGGATCCGGTCGTTCACCTTGCGGATCCGTCCTTCGAGCACGGCGTCGACACCAAGCGCGCGGCCGGCATCGACCGGATCGACCTCGGACTCGAGGAACTTCAGCACCGCGCTGGTCGGACGCACCTGCAGGTCGCGCACGTTCGACAGACGCGTGATCAGAGAGTCGGCGATGCCGGCGCCGAGGTAGTCGTCCTCGTGATTGCCTCCGAGGGGACGCAGCGGAAGGATCGCCAGCGACCGCGGCGCGCGGGGTGCGGTCTCGCTCGACCGTACCTTCGCGAGGAAGCGATAGCCGCGGCCCGAGACCGTCTCGATGAAGCGCGGCGCCGCGCTGTCGTCGCCGAGCGCCTTGCGAATCGCCGAGATGCACTGATTGAGATTGTTCTCCTCCACGAAGCTGTCGGGCCAGACGGCCTTCATGAGGTCTTCCTTGCCGACCACGGAGCCCTGCTGCGCGACCAGGATCAGCAAGGTGTCGAACGCCTTGCGCGGGAGCGCGACCGGCGCGCCGTCGCGCAGGAGGACGCGTTGCGCGCCGTCGATGCGGAACGGCGGGAACTCGTATTCAGACCCTTTCATATCAATTCAGGGAATCCAAAGGACTCCCATGGCCCGCCTGTCCGAGCATCTCCCACAACAAAGGAGGAGATGCTTCATGCGATTCAAGAAAGTGTTTGCGTTCATTCTCACCATCGGTGCAGCCCTACTGCAAGCGCCGGCGCTCTTCGCCGGAGATACGGTCGAGACCCAGGCGCTGGTCGCCCCGCGCCTGACCGGCTCGTGGATGCTCGATGTGCAGACGACGGCGTCGCCGGCGTTCCGCGCGCTGCAGACGTTCCACTCCAATGGCACGGTCACCGAGACCTCGAACCTGCTCGCGCAGCTCGGTGAAGGTCCGGGCCACGGCGCCTGGGAGCGCGACGGCGACAGCTACGCGGTGACGTTCGAGCTGTTCATCTTCGAGCCCGATCACACGCCCGCGGGCGTGATCCGCGTGCGCGAGACGCTGACTTTGCTCAGCAATCGCGTGCTCGAAGGGTTCGCCGTCGCCGATTTGATCCTGCCCGACGGCACGGTCATCGAGAACGTCGACAACGGACCGGTCACCGGGCGGCGGATCGACGTGATGAAGGTGAAGGCGGAAGAGATCGGGTCCACGCCGGCATACGCACCCGCGCGGTGGTGAGGCAAGATGTAGGGCGGGTCGAGCCCGCCCTACATGCTTCGCCGCACACTTGGAACTTTCGATCTCGTCCTCGCGCAGATCCTGATCGTCGTCGGGCTGAACTGGCTCGGACCGGCGGCGAAACTCGGATCGCTGCACGCGGTCTACTGGCTTCTGGCGATCTTCTTCTTTCACTTTCCGCTCGCCGCCGTCGTGGTGCACCTCACGAACGCGATTCCGCTGGAAGGCGGACCGTACCAGTGGGCGAAGGCCGCGTACGGTGAGACGGCGGGGTTTCTCGTCGCCTGGAACTTCTGGCTGTTCATCATGTGCTTCATCGCGACGCTCGGGCTGAGCACCGCGACGGCGATCGGATACGCGCGCAACGCGGAAGTAGATGCGGCGACGACGAGCGTGATCATCGTCTCCGCGCTGGTGATTCTCGGCATTCTCGGATTCACTACCTCGAAGTGGATCCACAACGCCGCGAGCGTGGCGCTGCTCGTCACATCGATGCTGATCATCGTCCTGCCGTTCACGACCTCGCGCCCGCTGCTGCCGCGTCCAGCGGCCGAGCCGTTCTCGCTCCTGCAACTCGCGCTCTTCGCGCGCATCACCGTTTACGCGCTGGCAGGGCTGGAGGCGATGTCGGTCGTCGCCGCCGAGTGCCGCGACGGTGCGAAGTCGATCGCGCGGGCGACGTTCATCGCCGCGCCCTGCATCGCCGCGATCTACATTCTCGGCACGGAGTCGGTGCTGCGCTTCGTGAAGCCCGCGGAAGTCGATCTCGTGAATCCGGCGGCGCAAGTGTTCGCGCGTTCGTTCGGCAGCGCGGCTGCCGCCGCGGCAATCCTGTTGCTCGTCGTTCGTGACTTCGCGCAGTCGAGCCAGGCCTTCTCGGTGAGCGCTCGTATGCCGCTCGTTGCCGGATGGGATCACCTCTTGCCGGCGTGGTTCACGCGTCTGCATCCGCGGTGGCGCACGCCGGTGACGTCGATCGTCTTCGCCGGCGTGGTGGTGCTGCTCGCGTCGCTGGCGTTGGTGTCGATCGCGGAGCGGCAGGAGGCGTTTCAGATCCTGCAGAGCACGGCCGGGATCTTCTTCGCCACGACGTACCTGGTCATGTTCTCGATCCCACTCCTGAAACGCGTTCCGTCACCGCCGATGATCCGCCTGGCCGCGCTCTGCGGATTCATCTTGACGGCGGTGTTCTTCGCGCTGGAATTCGTGCCGATCGTGGAAGTGCGCTCGCCCGCGCGCTTCGCGATGATCATCGCTGTCGCGGTGCTCGTCGCGAACGCTTTGGGCATCCTTCAGATGAAGATGCCGCGCTTGATCAGGAAGTCCGGGTGAACCGCTCACAAGGGAGCGAAAAAGTCGTCAACGAAGGTTGTGCCGGACGATGAGTGTAGTTTCGGATTGAAAAAGGTTGCGGACCGTTTTGCTGCGGAGTCCAGGCGAAAACCTTCGACGATGGCATCGAGATGTCCGAAGTGTTCCTGGAGTACGCCTGCGAGCTCGGCGTTCGCGGCATCGGAAAACATCCCGAGATCCTCGGGAATCGCGTAGCCGCGGCGGTGAAGAATGAACCGCTCGTGAGCTACCTCGCTCAGACGCTCGCGCACTGCCGTGTCGCGTACTTCTTCGTTGCGAGCCGCAAATTCCTCGAGCGCGTCCATGAACGCGCCCATGACCGACCACCCCACGGGCGCGTAAGTCGCCGGAGATTGCTTACGCGAGAACACTTGGAGGAACTTGTCGATGAGACGCATCTGCAAGGCCGGATCTTACAGAACTCTCCGATGATGATGCGCGCACTACACGTTCTAACGAGCCTTATAATCGCGCGGGGGGTAGATGCTCGTGCGCCTGACGCTCGTCGCAATCCTGTTCGCCTCGATTCTCGTCCTCGCATGCAGCCGCAAATTGGAGACCGCAGATGCTGCCGGCGAAGACCAGCCCAAACCGCAGGAGTCGAGCTGGCAGCTCTCCGATGACTCGGATTTCACAGCGACGATTTCTCCCTGGCCGGCGAAGCAAGGGCAGAGTGCGACGATCCGCGGTGCTGCGAGCACCGACGACGGCGATCAGAAATTCAGCGGCACCGTGCACTACCGCATCCTCGAGCGCGAAGACGGCTATGCCACATGGCAGCCGATGACGCAGACCTCGGCTACCAGTGCCGACCTGGCGGAATTCGAAGCGCAGACGACGCTGCCGCAGGCGGATAAGGTTTGGATTCAATTCAAACTGCATCAGCAGTCCCAGAGCACACCCGAGGAGCTGAAGGATTGGGCGGTGGAGCTCGAAGACTGACTGTCGCATAAAGGTTATGCGACTGCGCCGAGGTCGAGGTCTCGCGCACGAAGCGGTGCAGGGTGGGACGCGGGACGTCGGCGGCGAGATCGTCGAGATCGAGGTGCGGGCTGCTCGGTGGCGACCATGAAGACGACTACCTCGGCGCGGGTATCGCCGACTCGCTGATCACGGTCTCTCGCTGCGGCGGGCGTTCACGCCGCAGAACGACGTGGCGCGTGGGCCGCCACGACCAACACCCGAGGTGGCGGGAGTGAACTGCGGCGCGGCGTGCCGCCGCCGCTCTAGGCTCGTTTACGAGCCCGCTCGGCCGGCGGGCCTCAACGACAGCCAGCCGACAGCTTCAGGTTCGAGTTAGGTGCGCGGCGCTTGCGTATGATTAGCGCGTGGTGATTTGCGAAGAACATTGCTACGGCGGCGAGCTGCCCTGCCCGTGGCCAACATGTAAGCACGGAACGGCGGACGAGCATTTGAGCCTTCCGGGCGGATCTGTGTTCCGCCATAGCTTCATGGAAACGTTCGATGAGCCGCTCTTTGCTTGGGTAATCGACGGCAAGCCCGCGACGGAGTACACGCTCGGAAAGCTCACCGCGCGTCTGATCGCGCAGATCAACGGCATGCCGTTTCAACCCACAGATGGAGAGCTTTACCATTTCACGACCGGTGAGAGTGCTCTCGCGATTCTTGATTCTGGCGTGCTTCGGCTGACTGACTACAACAATCTCGCGGATGGTTCCGAGCTACAGCACGGGTTGGCTCTCGCGGGCCGCACCGTCAGCGAGTACGAGGATGAGCTTTCGTCGGAAACCGTGTCGCTATTTGGTGAAGTTTTGAGCAGTTCACCACCCCTGCGAACGTTTGTCAGTTGTTTCTCGTTGCTAAGGGACAGCCCGAAGCACTGGGCGGACTACGCGGGCAACGGAACTGGCGTCGCGATCGGTTTGGAGCCAGAAGGCTTCTACACGCTGACTAGCACTGACCCGCGCGCAATTTCATTAACTCGCGTAGCATACGACCGAGTTGTGAAGACTGGCGCTCTGTTGGGACTGTCGGTGCTCGTGAACGACGCCGTGCATCTTGATAAATCGCGGAATTTATATCATCGGGAGACGTATTTAGCGGAGGTCGGCCGGCTCGTGCTCGATCTCGCGCCGCTGTGCAAAGACGAGACATATAGCGACGAGCACGAGGTGCGGCTGATCGTTGTACCGGAGCTTTCGCTAAGCGGTGTGGCGCGTGATCTCACGCCCACTGCATGTACGACTGAGCGCGGCGTTCGCGCATATGTCACGACACGAGATATCCTGAGTGACTTTGTTCTGCCCGTCACGCGGATTGTCGTGGGCCCGTTAGCCTCGCCGGAGACGCGCAACGGCATGAGCGCATTCGCACACCGCCTTGGCGTGCCGGTGAACAGCAGTAGATTCGGGTGCGCCTAACGTCCTTGGTGTAAGCTGCACGGCCGGCTCCGCGTGCCGAAGCCGTCACGCTGGCGACGAAATAGGCAGCTCGGCTGCCGGGCCGAAGCCGGGTTGTGACTGCTTCACGCCAAAGTTAGGCGCCCCGCACTCGCCGTAGGAGTTCGGACACGTAGAAACTGACACGCGTGCCATTTCGCCGAAACCGAACGAGGGAGCACCGACCGAACCAATCTTTGACCCGCGATCGTTTGTCACTGGCCAAGACCAGCCCCCGATCGCCCATCTCCAGTAATGCAAAGACCAACACCGCGGCGTTAGCTTTGTCGTAACGTTCACGCAAGCCGGCGACGATCAAAGCTTCCAGTAACTCACTAGATGCGTGAGGAAAGACGTCGAGCGGCGTCGCAACGTCTACTGACGTATCATCTTCACGTATGATACCCCTATCGCCAACGCGCGCCACGTAGCCAACGATGGCGAAGGCAACGCGAAGCTCGTCGTACTTCGGTCTATTGGCGATACATTCTAGAAAGATCGGGCTCGCTCGTTCTCCCCTCAACATCTTCAAGAGACATCCGGTCGCATCCTCACTCAGCGCCGCCGCAAACGCCGCGCGTGTATCCCAACCATATACGGCATCTGCATTAAACGTCCGAGACTCGACCCAGAACAAGGCCGCCAAAAAGTCGTGCAATGTGCGGTGCGCAAATGTCCAGTCATCACCCACCGGCACAAGCATTCCATACCACCGAGCAAGTTCGGTCAATAGCCGTTCTGGCGACACATCCTCGTGTCGCTTGGCAGAGAGAAATTCGGTTACGACTCGCCGCACGGCGAAGTGCTGCTCGATCAGTCGATTCATGAAGAAAGCCACGCGTTTGATACACGCTAACCTTTCGTGACCTGTTAGGGGAATAGAGCTGATACGGCTGACTCCACGAGCTTCGTCCCAGCGGTCCGAAAGCGATTCCACTGCCGAACGAATCAGTTCGATCGACGTTGCCGGTATCGTCCGTGACCCGTCGGCCTTAATAATGCATACGAGGGCGAGCATCAATGGATGTCGGACGAAATCTGTGAAACCGCGTTGTTCGAGCTCATCGACCACTTCCTCCGCAATGAGCGTCGAACCATACGCCTCACCGAAAGCACGTACAAATCCGATTGAGTCAGCGCGGTCGAAAGCTGCGACCTCAAAGCGTTCCGCGTTAATATCTACAGGGTAGAACGACCGGCACGTTAGTACATACTGACCAATCCGAAGCGAGCTGAAGTCGCGGAGTGCCGCCAGCACGTCCCGCTGCGCGATAGCGTCGATTTCGTCGAAGCCATCGACCAGCACGATGATTTTACGGTTCTGCTTCCGCCGCATACGTCCGTCGGCGCAATGTTCTACGAGGAGCCGCAGGTCATCCACCGCCGACGGCCGCCGAAGCACAATGAGTATCGGCAAGTTGCCACCGCTACGCACGACCGACGCGAAGAGATACTGCATGAGAACAGTCTTACCGCTTCCGGGCAGGCCGAATATCACGGCGCTCTGATGTGAACGCACTATGGCGTCCAGCGATTTGATGTCTTTCGTCCCCGATACTTGTAAGCGCGTCGGCTGATAGATATCAAAGATAGGAATCGGTCGGCGCATGCCAACCATCTGAACAAATCCAGCCTCCTCGGCCGCCCGCCTTAGACACTTGTCGAGCAGACGGCGAGACTCAAGCGTAGCCGCGTCTTTGCCAAAAATCGAGCGAACCTTGTCTTCCAAGTATGGCAGCAGCGAGCCGACGTCGATCGATAAGCTGTCGGACATCGGCGTTCATGATACTGCCGTGGATGTTGGTGCGCCTAACTAACTAACTTGAGATTGGCAGCGTCCTCCGACCCAGATTTGCAGCGTAACGCGGCCGCCGCTTTGGAGCGGTTTGGGGTTATCGAGCGGTTCGAGGGGCGTTACGCGTGTGACCACGAGACGGGAACGGCAGGGTTCGGGCGAGCGAACCATCGCATAAGGCGTTATGTGAGGGCGCGCCGCCTTGGTTGCGTAATGCGCTATTCGACCCGAGCCGACACGTTCCTCGACACGCTATTGTCGCTGCGCCTTCGGCGCACGCGTGGCTTTGCGCGGCTCGCGCTTTCCGTGCGCGTTGTGTGGAGTCCTCCATCTACGCGAGCGTGCGGTCGCGGTTTGCAAGCTGGCCGCGCTCCGCCTGCGAGGTGATGTGCAGGACGCCGGCGTCGCTCAGATGAAGATGCCGCGCTTGATCAGGAAGTCCTGAAGCTTCTGCTGGTGCGGATAGCGTCCGCTGCGCGCGAGCTCGCGCACGAAGCGGTGCAGCGTGGGACGCGGGACGTCAGCAGCGAGATCATCGAGATCGAGGCGCGGGAGGTCGCTCTCGGCGAGGATGCCTCGGCGCTCGAGATGGGCACTCACGTGCGCGTCCATCGCGGCGGAGTCGAGAACGCCGGCCAGCGGCGGCGCGAAGGGACGACTCGCTTGTGCGATCGCGGCAACGAGCTCTCGGCGCGTCAGCGTGCGATCGATCATCACCGCGTGTTTGTGTTGCCCGTGCAGCAACCCGAGGACGTACCACGCGTCGTTGCCGCAGGAGGCGTCGATCACGACCGCGTCGGCGGCGAGCATCATCGCAATGCTCTCGCGCGAGATCGCGTGCGTGACGGTGACGTTCCCCTCGAGCAGCGCGGGAAGTTTCGAATCAGCCGGAGCGAAGACGACGTACCGCATGGGCAGCATGACTATAGACGCACCGGTCGGGCGACGGGTTCTCCTGCCAACCGCCAACCGCCAACTGCCAACTTTCCTTGCGGTATCGTGTACGCGGAGCTTCGATTGCTCGATCCCGGAACGCGACTCGGGCCGTACACGATCGTGGAACTGGTCGCCGTGGGCGGGATGGGTGAGGTCTATCGCGCCGAAGACTCGCGGCTGCATCGCGACGTCGCGATCAAAGTCCTGCCGGCGCATCTCTCGAGGGACCGCGCGACGATGGAGCGCTTCCAGCGCGAAGCACGTGCGGTCGCGTCGCTTTCGCATCCGAACATCCTCTCGATCTTCGACTATGGCGACGAGCACGGCGTGCAGTACGCCGTCACGGAATTCCTCGAAGGCGAGACGCTGCGCACGCGCCTCGCCCGCGGACGGCTGACGTCGCGCGAGGCGCTGGAGTTGCTGCTCGAGATCGCCGACGGCGTCGCCGCCGCGCATGCGCGCGGCATCGTGCATCGCGATCTCAAGCCGGAGAACATCTTCATCACCTCCACCGGCCGCGTGAAGGTGCTCGACTTCGGGCTCGCCCGCGGCGGCACAGGCGCATTCGCCGCGCGCAAAGCGACTGCGCCGACCGAGATGTTGCCGACCGAGCCGGGTGTCGTGCTTGGAACGATCGGCTATCTCGCGCCGGAGCAGGTCGAGGCGCGCACGCCGACGCCGGCCACGGACGTATTCGCGCTCGGCTGCATCCTCTTCGAGATGCTGAGCGGCCGCGTGCCGTTCGCGGGATCGTCGAACGCGCATGCGATGGTGTCGCTGCTGCACGACAACGCGCCGCACCTCGACGACCCCGAGGTCGACGCGATCGTGCAGAAATGCCTGGAGAAGTTTCCCGACGATCGCCCGCGCGATGCCGGTGAGCTCGCGGCGCTGATCCGACCGAACGTAGGGCGGGCTTCAGCCCGTCTCTCCGGTGTGGTCGCGGGACGGGCTGAAGCCCGTCGTACGTTGCGTATCGTTGCCGTCGCAGTCCTTGTGCTCATCGTTGCTGCTGCCGCGTACTTCGTGAATCGCCACCGGAACCGCCAGCTCGATCATGGTTACGACCTTCGCGCGTCCGACGTCCGCGGCGACGCCGAGACCACGCGCCTGATCGAGCTCGCGTTGCACGCGGACTCGGAAGGCAATCGTCCGAAGGCGATCGAGTTGTTCGAGGAAGCGTGGCGCCGCCCGTCGAAGACCGCGTTTCCCGCGGCGTTCCTCTCCAGCTTCAACGACGCCTCGGGCAACGACGAAGTGTCGAAGGATTGGGGCGACAGGGCGCTGAAGCGTCTGGACGGCGCGTCGCCGTACGAATCGTTGCTCGTGCGCTACTTCGTCGAGCCGAGCGATTACACGACGCAGGAGCTCGCACTGGCGAAAGCCATCCTGGAGATTCGTCCCGAAGCGTGGCGTCTCCGTCTCGCCGCGGCGCACGTCCTCCTCGGCAAGCGCGAGCGGGATGCCGCACGTCGCGAGCTGCAGCAGATCGATCCGTCGAAGCCGGACGACCGGCGACTCATGCTCGTCCTCGCCGATCGCGCGTCGCTCGGAGATGTCGACGGCGCGGAGCGCGATCTCCGCGCGAGCCGGCTGGTGCGCCGTCCGCCGATCTATCACTACGCCGAGGCGCGGATGGCGTGGAGCCGCGGGAACGCGCGGCGCGCGCTGCAGCTTTACGATCGCGCGACGACGGAGGCCGCCGCGGAGTCGCTCACGTCGCTGGAGATCGAGTCGAGACTGTTCGCCGGCGTCGCGGCTACGCAACTGCGTGAATGGGACGACGCGCAGCGCTGGCTCGCGAACTGCAGCGTTCGCGCGCGCGAGATGGGGCTCGAGCATCGCGTGTTCGAGTCCGCCGCGTTCAGCGCGTACGTCGCGCATCAGACCGGCGACTTCGAAGAGCGCGATCGCAAATTGCTGGAAGCCGCGGCGCTGAAGCCGCCAATTCATCCGTTCGTCGCGTTACGCCTCCTTGCGATTCGGTTGGGCTCGACCGTGTGGACGAAGTGGAGCATCGCCGAGATCGAGCGCGATCCGCTGCACGCCGCGTCCTTGTGGCTGATTCGCGCGCGCGAAGCCGCGTACGCCGGCGATGTCGAGCGCGCGAAAGCGGATCTGCGGCGTGCGCGTGCCGAGGGAATCGATACGGCCGAACATCGCGAGGAAGCGGAACTGCTCTCCGCCGAGCTCGGCCTGCCGTCAACGAAGTTGCCCGCCGATCCGCCGTATCCGAACACGCTGCGCTACCTGGCGATATTCGACTACGAGCGGATCTCCATCGCCACCGGCGCCGCGAGGTAAACCACCTTCGTCGTCCTGCGGCGGAAGATGCGTCGATACCACGGCTCGGGCATCGGCTTACCGCCATATGCCATCACGAGCTGAGCGACTCGCGTGGCGTCCGACGCGTGCATGCGGATGCAGCCGTGCGATTCCGCGCGGCCGAGCGAGTCCTCGTCGCCCGTGCCGTGGATGTAATAGTCCGGCTCCTTGAAGAAAATCTTCACGACCTTCATCGGATTGTCGGGATGTCCCGGCGGCTTCGCGGTCTTGCCTTCTGCCCATTTCTCGTCGGGCGGCTTCCACGACGGATTCCAGACGAGTTTGCGGATTTTGAAGGCGCCCCTTGGCGTCGGGTTGTCGTTGGTTCCCACGCCGACGGGGAACGTCTCGATCACGTTCCCGTCGACCACGACGCGCAGTTCCCGCTCGGAGAGATCGACCTTCAGGAGCATCGCGGCGTCCGCGGCTGATGCCCAGAGGACGCACGTAAGTGCAAGAAATAGAAGTCTTTTCACGATCAGGCGCTACTGCAAGCGAGGTTCCATTTCCTCGCCTTGTGACAAAGCGCACACGGAGGCGTGACCGAGACCCATTGACGAAAGGGAATGTTGGCCGCATCATGCGCGTACTGAGACTCAGTCTCAGCAAATCGAGCCAAGGAAATCGAACGTGATCGTCTGTATCTGCCGCGGAAAATCGGATCGGGATGTGATGAAGGCCATCGACAAGGGGGCCGAGTCCATTCGCGACCTGCAGCGTTGCGGCATCGGCGATCAGTGCGGCTCCTGCCACAACTCGCTCCGCTCGATGCTCGCCCGCGCCGCCGCGGATTCCGCCGCGCAACCATGCCCGGCGTGCGTCGGCGACATGCCGGCCGCTGCTCTAGCCGCGGTGTAAAACGTAGGACGGGCTTCAGCCGTCCACGGGCGGGCTGAAGCCCGCCCTACGTGTTAGGCTTCCTCCGTTTTCGAGGAGGAGCGCGTCATGAAGGGCGACCCCAGAGTCATCGAGATCCTCAACGACGTCCTCACGGCCGAGCTGACGGCGATCAACCAATACTTCGTACACGGCGAGATGTGCGAGAACTGGGGCTACGACCGCCTGCATCACATCATCCGCAAGCATTCCATCGGCGAGATGAAACACGCCGAAGAACTGATCGAGCGCGTGCTGTTCCTCGAAGGCATCCCCAACGTGCAACGCCTCGGCAAGATCAACATCGGCGAGAACGTGCCCGAGATCCTCAAATCCGATTACGCCCTCGAGATGGAAGCGCTGCCGCGTTTGAACGAAGGGATCGAGACCTGCCGCGAGCTCGGCGACAACAACAGCCGCCACCTTCTCGAGGAGATCCTCGAAGAAGAGGAAGAGCACGTCGACTGGCTCGAGGCGCAGATGACGCTCCTCGAACAGGTGGGCGTGCAGAACTACCTCGCCGAGCAGATCAAGCACGACGAGAGTTAGGACAATGTCCGCAGCCGTGATGCTCGCTGCGACCCTCGTCCTCACCAACGGAAAGATCTGGACCGGCGACGGATTCGCGAAGTCGGTCACGATCGACGGAAATCGCATTGTCGCGATCGATGCCGCGATCGACGCGCCCGCGTCCGACGCACGCGTCATCGATCTCCGCGGCCGCCTGGTCGTTCCCGGCTTCATCGACAATCACGTGCACTTCTCGTGGGGCGCGGCCGCGCTCTCGCGCGTGCAACTTCGCGATGCAGCGACGCCCGAGGAATTCGCGCGGCGCATCGGCGCGTACGCGGCGAAGCTCGGGAAGGGGAAGTGGGTCACCGGCGGCGAGTGGGACGAACAGATCTGGAGTCCATATCGTCTTCCGACGCGGCAGATGATCGACGCCGCGACGCCGGACAATCCCGTATTCGTCTCGCGCCTCGACGGTCACATGGCGCTTGCGAACGGTGTCGCGCTGAAGCTCGCGGGAGTCACGCGCGACAGCAAGGATCCCGCGGGCGGAACGATCGTCCGCGACGCGAACGGCGAGCCGACCGGTCTCCTCAAAGACGCCGCGATGAGCGCGGTCTTCGCGGTGATTCCTCCGGCATCGCTGGACGAGCGCATCGCCGCCGCGCGTGCCGGACTGCGCGAAGCGGCTCGCTTCGGCGTCACGTCGTTCTGCGACATGTCGGATTCCGAGGCTTTCGAAGACTTTCGTGCGTACCAGCGCCTCGAGCGCGAGGGAGCGCTCACCGCGCGCGTCTATCAGTTCGTTCCATTGAGCGAATATGCGCGCCTGAAGAACGCCGCGATCGAGAAGCGCTTCGGCAACGAGCGACTGCGCATCGGCGGACTGAAAGGCTTCGCGGACGGATCGCTCGGATCATCCACTGCCGCGTTCTACGAACCGTTTGCGGGCGAGCCGGACAACCGCGGCCTGGTGATGGAAGAGCTCTCGAACGGCTCGATGGCGAAGTGGATCGCGGACGGCGACGCGCACGATCTTCACGTCGCGATCCACGCCATCGGCGATCGCGCGAACGCCGAGGTGCTCTCGATTCTCGAGTCGCGTCCCGACTTCCGCACACGCCGTTTTCGGATCGAGCACGCGCAACATCTCAGTCCCGAATTGATCAAGCGCTTCGCGGCCGATCGAGTCGTTGCGTCGATGCAGCCGTATCACGCCATCGACGACGGCCGCTGGGCGGAGAAAAAGATCGGCCATGAGCGCGCGAAGGGAACTTACGCGTTCCGCTCGCTCCTCGACGCCGGCGCGATTCTCACCTTCGGCTCCGACTGGACGGTCGCGCCGATCAATCCTCTCCTCGGCGTCTACGCGGCGGTGACGCGACGGACGCTCGACGGTCGCAATCCGAAAGGATGGGTTCCCGAGCAGAAGATCACCGTCGAAGAGGCGTTGCGCTGCTACACGAGCAACAACGCCTGGGCGATGTTCGCGGAGAACGAAGTGGGACGGATTGCACCCGGGATGCTCGCGGACGTCGTCGTACTGTCGGACGACATTTTCACGATCGCGCCGGAGAAGATCGAGCAGGTGCAGGTCGACATGACGATCTTTGATGGGAAGGTGATTTACGAACGAAAGACTTCGCAGTAGGACCTATATGACGAATAGGACGCATAGGTCCTATGAGTCCCATTCGTCCTATGAGTCCTACCCTCCCAGAATCACGTCCAGCTCGTCCACGATCTCGTTGATCGTGTGATACCGCAGCTCGTCCGGCTCCGCGATCAAGAGATCGAGCGCCGGCATCTCGAAGCCCGCCGCGGCGAGTTGCCGCGCGATCGGGATCGCGGCCTCGCGCAGTTCCTGCGGCGGATGCGGCAGCGCCTCGGCGACGCTGCCTTCCTTGCGGTACTGCGCGCGCTCCATCGCGTTCGCGCGCGTTTTCAACTTCGACTGCAGATCGCGGACCGCGTGCATCAGCTCCGCCGGAAGGGCGGTCGCGTTGCGCAATGCCGCGGCGTCGTTCTGGAGCATCGCGACCGCGGAGTAGACCTCGTCCGGCGCGCCGGCGTCGTCGATCGCGGCGATGAGATCGTTCAGCGCGAACTCGATGTCATTCACTCGCGCCGCGTTCACGCCGCCGTTCTTCGCCGCGATCACGGCGTTCGCCAGCACGTCCGCACTGAGGCGGATGGCCATGAACATCGGGTCGTCGGCGAGCGCGGCGCGCAGTTGAAAGAGCGCCGCCTCCATCATCAGGAGCTCACTCATGCTTTCCGATTCGCGATGTTCGCCAGTCCGGCCAGCATGTCGACCGGCAGCGGGAAGACGATGGTGGTGTTCTTCTCGACACCGATCTCGGTGAGGGTCTGCAGATAGCGGAGCTGCATGGCGCTTGGCTCGGTGGCCAGCACGTGCGCGGCTTCCGATAGGCGCTGCGAAGCCGCGAACTCGCCCTCGGCGTGAATCAGCTTCGCGCGTTTCTCGCGCTCGGCCTCGGCCTGCTTGGCCATCGCGCGCAGCATCGACTCGGGAAGGTCGACCTGCTTGACCTCCACGTTCACGACCTTCACGCCCCACGGCTCGGTGTGCTGATCGAGGATCGATTGAATGCGCAGATTGAGCTGATCGCGATGCGCGAGGAGATCGTCGAGCTCGACTTCGCCGAGCACCGAGCGCAGCGTCGTCTGCGCGAACTGCGAGGTCTGGTAGCGGTAGTCGAAGACTTCGACGATCGCCCTCCTCGGCTCGACGACTTTGAGGAAGACGACCGCGTTGACCTTCAGCGTGACGTTGTCGCGCGTGATGATGTCCTGCGGCGGCACTTCGAACGCCTCCTGCCGCAGCGACACGCGCACGATCTTGTCGATCGGCGCAAAGACCAGGAAGATGCCCGGGCCCTTCGCCTCGGGCAGCAGACGGCCGAGGCGGAAGATCACGCCTCGCTCGTACTCGGGGAGAATCTTGATCGAGCTGAGAAGATAGAGCCCAACGATGACGATGATGACGAGCGTAGCAGCCGACATGCAATACCTCCGGACGCGGAAGCGATTGTATCCCCTGAAAATGCGAGCCACCGTGATCCGCATCCTCGTTCCCCTCGTCGTTCTCTCCCTCAGGGCCGCCGCCGCGCTCGCCGCGGAGCCTCAGATCGAGACGTTCCCCGTCCCCGCGGGCCAACTCCCGACGGAGATCGCGCGCCACGGCGACGTGATGACCTTCGTCTCCTGGACCAACTGGCCCGCGCTCGAGCCGCACCTCGGGCGCGTGAGCACGAAGGGGCGCATCCAGGTGCAGGCGCTCGAGAAAGGCCACATGCCCGGCCTCATCGCGCAGTCGCAGGACGGATCGCTCTGGCTGAGCGACGGCAAGAAGAGCGTGCTCTGGCGTGTGAGTCCGGCTGGAAAAGCGGAACAGGTGACCGTCGGCCGCACGACACTCGGCATCGCCGTCGATGCGGACGGATCGATCTGGACGACGCATCCGGACAGCGGCGAGATCACGCGCTACAGCCCCGAAGGCGAGCCACAGTCGCAGTGGTTCGTCGGAAGGAAGCGCGGTCCCGCGGGAGGCGCGCCGACGATGGCCATCCCGAAACCGCGCACCGGACCGATGCCGATTCCGCCGAAGAAGAAGAGCGACCGGGCGCTGACGAAGGAAGAGCGGAAGAAGCGCTCGCTCGACGCGCGTCCGAGCTGGATCGTCCGCGGACCGGACGACGCGCTCTGGTTCAGCGAGCCGACCTGGCGCAACATCGGACGCGTCACCGCCGCAGGGCAGGTCAGCAGCTTCAAGTACCCGCGCGAATGGGGCGAGCCGCGCCGCATCGTCGCCGGCCGCGACGCGCTCTGGTTCGCGCTCACGCGCGTCCCCGCCCTCGGCCGCATCACGACGGAAGGCGAGGTCACGATCGTCGAGCTGCCGTACAGCGTGGGCGCGCTCGCGTCGGACTCGAAGGGACGGATCTGGTTCGCGGACGCGCCCGGCTCGCGGCTCGGATATCTGGATGAGAAAGGCGAAGTGCAGGAGCTGTCGCTGCCGAAGACGCCGCGATTGATCCGCTCGATGGCCGAGGGACCGGACGGCGCGATGTGGTTCGCGGATCAGGCGGCGAAGGTGATCGGGCGGATCAAGTTGTAGCCGCTGTCACCGCTTCCGCTTCTTCGATGGCGGCGCGCCTTCCACCTCGCGAAGCGCTTCCGCGATCGGGGCGGGCACGTTGTGGCGCAGTGTGTCGATCGCCTTGAACGAGACCTCGCCGTCGAAACGCCACTCGTGTTGCGGGCGATAGACGCCCGCGTCGTGCACGCGCGATCCAACGATGATGCGCATTACGTTGCGGCGGTAGTCGAACGCGCGGCCGTTGCGCGTGTGCACGGCGACGTCGATGCGATACGTGCCGGCGACGAGGTCGAGTGACGCCACGACGAAGCGCACGCGCACTTTCCCTTCGATTTGTTGCGGGACGTAACCCTCGATGTCCGTGTTCGTGCCGTACACGCACGTGCCGTCGACGTGGTACATCCCGAAGCCGAAGACGAAGTCGTCCTGCGGCACGCGCACCTCGACGTCGAGGTCGAACACGACCGGCGTGCCCGCGCCGACGGCGACGAGCTCGCGGCCTTCGTGATCGGTGAGCGACACGCGCTTGATCACGATTTCGCCGGAGCCCCAGCGTTCCTCGTCGGTTTCGGATTTCTTTTCTTCCAGCGGCGGGGACGCCGCCTGCTCAGCCGGCGAGGACGCCGGCGCTCCTCCAGAGACTTCCTGCAGATACGCATCCACCACGCGCATCGGGTCGCCGATCGCTTCGAGCTGGCCGTGATCGAGCCAGAGCGCGCGGTCGCACAACGTCCGCACCTGATCGAGTTGGTGGGTGACGAAGACCAGCGTCACGCCGCGGTACTTCATCTCCTGAATCTTCGCGACGCAGCGCGCGGAGAACTCTTCGTCGCCGACGGAGAGCACTTCGTCGATGATCAGGATGTCGGGGTCCACGTGCACCGCGACCGCGAATCCGAGGCGCACGTACATGCCCGAGGAGTACGTTTTCACCGGCTGGTCGAGGAACTCGCCGATGCCCGAGAACTCGACGATGTTGTCGAAGCGCTGCTCGATCTCGCGCCGCGTGAGGCCGAGCATGATGCCGTTGATGTAGATGTTCTCGCGGCCCGTGATCTCCGGATGAAAACCCGCGCCGAGCTCGATCAGCGCGGCGATGCGTCCGTTCACCGCGACGCGTCCGGACGTCGGCTTCAGGATCCCGGAGATCAGCTTGAGGATCGTCGATTTTCCCGAGCCGTTCCGCCCGATGATCCCGAACGCCTCGCCTCGATCGACGGCGAAGGAGATGTCGCGCACCGCAGCGACCGACGCCTCCGGCGATGTTTTCAGATCGCGCTTCAGCAGCGCGCTCTTGAGCGTCGCGAACTGCGAGCGCCGTCCCCAGAGGCGGTAGCTCTTGGAGACGTTCTCGAGAGCGATGGCGAACTCGGACACGGCGGCATCATAAACATTTAATCGCCCCGGTCTCCGCCGCCACCCGGAACAAATCCCCCACTCCGCGCAGCGCCAGCTTCTGAAATGCGCGGGAGCGGTGCGTCCAGATCGTCTTCTCCGACACGTCGAGCAGCAGCGCGATCTCCTTCGATCGCTTTCCCTCGAGCAGGTGCTGCACGACCTCGCGTTCGCGCGGCGAGAGGTGCTTCGTGCCCGGCAGCTCCAGCATCGGACGCGCGTCCGGGTGCAGCTCGCGCACGATCGTCGTGATCAGCAGCTCGCCGTCGCAGCGCGCCGCGGAGATGCTCGCGTCGAGCGTGACGATCGTGCCGGTGCGCGCGCAGGCGCGGAACGAATAGCGCGTCGGCGCGGGCTTTCCTTCCGCGCGGCAGCGGCCGAAGTACAGCAGCCGCTCGCAGTCGTCCGGATGTGCGATGTCGCGGATCGTGGCGGAGCAGAGATCGTCCGCGTTTTCGTATCCGAGGAGACGGGCGTAGGCGGCGTTCACGTAGGCGATCGCGTCGCGCGATTCCACCAGCACGCCGTCGGGGGCGTTGTTGAGCACCGTGCGGAAGTGTCGGTCGAGGATCGGTCGCATCGGTCGCATCTCCATGTTTTCCTACGGTCGCGAGAGATCCGTGGATTTCTCCCCACCCGTATTCAGGCCCGTAAACCAAAAGGAGACAAGATGAAACTCTCGCGATTTTTCTTCGGGCTTCTCATCGTTCTTGCGCCGCTGGCGCAGGCGTCGAGTCACCGCGAAGCCTTCCCGGTGCTCAATGAGCCCTGCGCCGACAACACCGACACCTACGCCTGGGTGACGAACGGCACGCACGACAAGCTGTACCTGATCATGAACTTCAACCCGCTCCACGAGCCGGGCCAGGGCAATCAGGGCTTCCGCGCGTGCAACGGCTACCGCTACGAGTTCCACATCGGCAAGGGCACGAGCCTCAAGGACGAAGCGGTCTACCGCGTCGAGTTCAAGAACACGCTCGCGCCCGAGGCCGCGCCCGGTCCGAATGATCCGCTGGGAGGCGGCAACGAGCTCCTGTGGCAGCTCACCGGCGGCACCGAGACGATGACCGTCACGCGCGTGGTCGGGCCGGGTCAGCCGAATGCCACGGTCCTCGGAACGAATCTCCCGGTACTTCCGAACAACCACGGACCGCAGACCGACCGCCTCGTCTACGGGCTCGGCGCCTTCGCAGGCTACCAATCCGGTAACGCGTCGAGCCGCGAACAGGCGCTCTACGACCAGCCATTCGTCGACACCTTCATTCAGGATCTCAGCAACGGCGGACGCATCATCGCCGGGCAGTTCGACGATCCGTACCAGCTCGACGAGAAGGGCATCTTCGATCTCGTCAACCTCGGCCGCGGCGATCTCGGCGGGATTCAGGGCGCGCGCGACACGCCGATCGAAGACGTCTTCACCGGCTTCAACGTCTTCTCCATCGCGCTGGAGATTCCGACCGCGGAGCTCTTCCCGAACGGAATCCCGCACAACGGACAGCTGCAGGCGAGCTCCACCGACAGTCTGCTGCGCATCTGGACGAGCATCAGCCGTCAGGCGATTCAGGCGGTCGATCCGACGAACGCGATCACCGGTCTGCGCGGCTCGGGCAACTACGTGCAGGTCGGGCGCAACGCGCTGCCGCTTTTCAACGCTGGTCTCGTCGGAACGCAGCGGCAGGGTCTCTATCTCCACACCGATCCGATGAAAGACGTGACGCGCTTCGGCGCGGACATTCTCTATCCCGTGCTCGTGCGCGATCTGCAGGCGCTCGGCGTCTACGCGGCCCTCGGCGTCCCCGAGGCGACGGTCAACAACGTGCTGAAGGGGCCGCGGCTCGACATCGTCAACGCGATCAACCTCGGACGGCCGATTCCCGTCGCCGACGGTTCTACCGGTGACGTGATCACGCTCGACGCAGCAATCGATTCATCGTTCCCGAACGGACGACGCCTCGGCGGCGGCACGACCGCGAACCGTCATCAGGTCAACGTGAACACGGTGCTCATCAGCCTCATCGCGGCGGGCGATCCCGCGGCCGGTCTGGCGAAGGGTGTCGAAGTCAACGACAAGGACTTCCTGCCGCGCTTCCCGTTCCTCGCGCCGGCGCACAACGGATTACTGCAGGGACACGGCGGGATCAACGTGCCGACGGTGCCGAACATCCCCAACCCGGACGGCGAGCAGCCGTGCAAGTGAAGAGGACACGATCATGAAAAGACTGATTGCATTCATCGCACTCACGGTCATCGCAGCCGTGCCCGCGTTCTCGCAGTCGCGCGTGTTGCGGCCGCTGAACTTCGCTTCCGACTTTCAGACGCTGCCGGTGGTCGCGAACGTGACCGGTATCGGCAACGCGCAGTTCCTCAGCTACGTCGCGCTGCTCAATCCGACGTCGTCGGCGTTCCCGGTCGACGTGACGCTTTACGACGCGAATGGCGGTACGCACGAGGCCACGATTTCCCTCGGCGCGGGTGAGCTGAAGACGTACACGAATTTCCTGCTGACCGTGTTCAACTACGCCGGCGGCGGCGCGGCGACGTTCCGCAGCCCCGATCCGAGCAACCGCTTCATTCTCAGTTCCGAGGTGCGGACTGGTGCGAACGGCGCGTATACGACGCCCGTTCCCGCGCTCGAGTTCGCGGGCTCGAATTCGCGCTCGTTCAGCGCAGGCATCGTCGTCGACTCGAACTGGCGCACGAACATCGGCTGCTTCAATCAATCCGCCGCGGCGAACGCAGTGACTGCGACGATTCTCGACAAGAACGGAATCGCCATCGGAACGGCGAATCTCAGTCTCGCGGCGAAGGCGTGGAGACAGACCCCGGTGACCACGGTCGTCACGGATGGCGTCGTGCGCTTCGAGCCGACGGAAGCCGCCGTGTGCTACGCGGTCGTCGTCAGCAACACGACGAATGATGGACGCTTCGTTTCGGCGACGGAGTACACGCCGTGACTCGTGCGGCTCTGCTGATTCTTCTTGCGTGCGCGCCCATTGCGGGCGCGCACGACTTCTGGATCGAGCCGTCGACGTTTCGTCCGTCAGCATCGTCGACGATCACGGCGTCGCTGCGCGTCGGAGAGAACTTCACCGGCGAGAGCGTGCCGCGGCGGACGCCGCGCATCGAATCGTTCATCGTGCGCGATGCCGAGGGCGAACGGCCGGTGGCGGGATTCGAAGATCGCGATCCCGCGGGCATCGTCCGCATCGAACGGAGCGGCACCGCGGTCATCGGCTATCGCGGCAAGCCGTATCCGCACCAGATCTCACGCGCGAAGTTCGAGCAGTTCCTCCGCGAAGAAGGCATCGAGTACATTCACCCGCGCGGAGACGGCGCTCAGCGCGAACACTTCTCGCGTTTCGCCAAATCCATCGTCGGACCCGGCGACGATGCAGCTCCCTTGGGCTTTCCGTTCGAGATCCTGATCGACGGAAACGTCGTGCGCGTTCTGTACGAACAGAAACCCTTCGCAAACGCCTACGTGGCCGCGATCTCTCGCGACGGTCGCCACCTCGCCGCACGCACGGACCGAGAAGGCCGCGTGAAGTTCGACCTCGGCAAGGGCGTCTGGCTCATCAAGACCGTCCACGTCCTCCCGGCTCCTAAGGGCGCGGACTACGACTGGGACAGCCTCTGGGCATCGGTAACGTTGGAACGCTGAATCGCACCCCGTTCCCCCGGCTTCAGCCGGGGGACGCGCGACGCGTGTTAGATCGCCTCCGCCAACGTGTCCCGCAACCTCTCGAAAACGAAGAACCCCATCATCAACGACCCGAACGCATACGTCACGATCAGCACGCTATCCGACAAATTCGGCAGCCTTCCGAAAAAGAAAATGTCCTGATACGCGACGACGAACGGCGTCATCGGATTGATTCGCAGCAACGCCCGCAGCGTGCGCGACTGGACGTTGTCGATCAGATAGATGATCGGCGTGACGAAGAAGCCGAGCTGCATGAGGTTCGCGACGATGTCCCGCAAGTCGCGGAAGAGCACCGACGCCGACGACACCGTCATCGCGATTCCGGCGATGAACATCGTCTGCAGCAGCATCAAAACCGGCGCGAGGAGCATCGTCGAGCTCAGCGTGAACTTCCCCATCAGCGCGAAGATGCCGATGGCCGTGAGCAGGATCGGGATTGCCAGCGCGAAGTGCACGAGATGCGACAGCACCACCACGAGTGGCAGCGCCTCGGCCGGGAACATCACCTTCTTGATCAACCCCGCGTTCGACGAGATCGACGTCGTCGATTCGAGGGTCGCCGCGGCGAAGAACGTCCACGGCAGAATTCCGGCGAAGAGGAACAGCGGATACGGCTGCACGACCTGCTGCGGAAAGAACTTCGTGAACACGAGCGTGTAGACCGCGAGCAGCAGCAGCGGATTGGCGAGCGACCAGAAATAGCCGAGGAGCGAGCCGCGGTAGCGCGCCTTCAGATCGCGCGCGGTCAACGCGGCGATCAGTTGTCTGTGGCGGTAGAGAGTCGCGAGCTCACTCAATGGTCTTCCGTCACGATCAGCATGAGCGTCGTCGTGCCGACCTGGAACTCGCTTTTGTCGCCCAGCTCCACCGCGCCATCGATCCGGTCGCCGCCGATGAGCGTGCCGTTCGTCGATCCGAGGTCGGTGAGCGTGAAGAGCGCGTCGCGGATCTCGACGGCGGCGTGCGCGCGAGAGGCCTCGCTGTCGTTGAGCGTGAGGTCCGCGTTCGCGCGGCCGATCGTCACGCGCGGCTTATCGATGCGGTAGACGCTGCCGGCGTCCGGACCTTCGAGAATGGCCAGCGAGAGACGCTTGCCCTCGGGGAGCTGCAGCGCTTCCGTCTTCCCCGTATTGCGTTCAGGGATCGTCGACTGCTCCGTCGACTCCGGAACGCGCGCCTTCGCGTCCGGCCGCCCTGTATAGGTCTTTTCGCCGACATGTACCGCTGCCGGCTGACGCACTTCAAACGCGGGATTCTGGATCTCGAAGATCTGCTGGCAGCGCGCGCACTTGATCTTCTTCGACGGCTTACGCTCGAAGCGCTCCTCGTCGTACTGGTACTTCGACTGGCACCCCGGACACTCGATGATCACGTCGCGGGGGACGATACCATGCCCAGTGATTGCATAGAATTCCGACGCCATGAAGAAACTTCTCCTCGTCCTCGCCGCCATTCTTCCGCTCGCTTGCCGAGAGACCGTACAGACGCAAACCGACACCGCCACCACCACCACCGCTTCATCCGCGGCGAGCCTCGAAGTCGTTTCAGACGTCGAGAACCGCTTGCGTCAGTTGCCGAAGACGGTCATCGACTATGACCGAACGTTGCTCAATGACAACGAGCGGCAGGTCGTTGCGAAGCTGATCGAGGCGTCGACGTTCATTGACGAGATCTACTGGCGCCAGGTCTCCGAGGAGAACCCCGACTACCGCACGCGGCTCGAGGCCCAGGCATCGAGCTCCAATCGCAATCGCGCGGGATATGAGTACTTCCTTGCGAACAGGGGGCGATGGGATCGTCTCGCGAAAGACGAGCCGTTCGTCGCTCCGTTCGGCCCCGCGGGACACAAGCCGGAAGGAGCGGCGTTCTATCCGGCGGACATCACCAAGGAAGAGATGGAGCGCTACATCGCCGCGCATCCTGATCAGAAAGACGCGCTGCAGGGACTCTTCAGCGTCGTGCGCCGTGAGGGCGACAAGCTCGTCACCATTCCGTACTCCGTGCACTACCGCGAACAACTCGAGCCCGCGGTGGCGAAGCTTCGCGAGGCGGCGGCGTTGACGAACAACCCGTCGATGCGCAATTACCTCACGAAGCTCGCCGACGCATTGATGAAGGACAACTATCGCGAGAGCGACATTGCCTGGATGGATCTCAACGGACCGCTCGAGGTCGTGATCGGACCGTACGAGGTCTACGAGGATGCGCTCTTCAACTGGAAGGCCGCGTTCCAGTCGTTCATCACCGTCGTCGATCGTCCGGAGACGGAAAAGCTCGCGGTTTACGCGCAGCATCTGCCGGCGATGGAGCGCAATCTTCCGATTCCCGACGAGCACAAGAACCCGAACCGCGGCACGGAGTCGCCGATCCGCGTGGTGCAGGAGCTGTACACCGCAGGCGACGCGCGCCGCGGCGTGCAGACCGCGGCGTTCAATCTGCCTAACGACGAAGTCGTGCGCGAGCAGAAGGGATCGAAGAAGGTCCTGCTCAAGAATGTGATGGACGCGAAGTACCGCATGAGCGGCTCGCCGATCGCGATGCGCGTGCTCGATCCCGCGCAGCGCAATCTCCTGAACTTCGACGCGTACTTCAACTTCGTCCTCTTCCACGAGCTCTCGCACGGACTCGGACCGGGTCTCATCAAGCAGCCGAACGGCGAGCGCGTGGACGTGCGCTTCCTTCTCAAAGATTCGTATTCCGCGATCGAAGAATGCAAAGCCGACGTCCTCGGCGTCTGGAACATCCTCTACGCCATCGACCACAAGCTCCTGTCGACCTTCAACGAACAGCAGCTCTACGCGACCTACGCCGGCCTGCACTTCCGTTCGATGAGGTTCGGCATCGACGAGGCCCACGGCCGCGGCACGGCCGTGCAGTGGAACTGGCTGCGCGAAAAGGGCGCGATCATGCCAAAGGGCGATGGAACGTTCACGGTCGACTTCGCGAAGATGCGTTCCGGGATCGAGTCGCTGGCCAACGAGTTGCTCATGCTGCAGGCGACGGGCGACTACGCACGGGCGCAACGCTTGCTGACGAAGTACGGCGTGTCGACACCCGAGATCGAATCCACGACCGCGAAGCTGACGGACATCCCCGTCGACATCACGCCGGTGTTCCCGGCGGCGGGAGAGAAATGAATGGAGGGTCGTGTTCTACTGAAGTGCGGCGAATGCGACCTCACGCGCGAGATCGTCGGCGAGATCCCCGAGGAGTACACGCGCTGTTTCGGTGAGGCCGTGCACCGCGACGGCTGGGTGCCGCGCCCCGGCGCGAACTCGGCGTCGCTGATTTGCGGTGAATGCCTCGGGAAGTCCTACGCCGGCCATGAAACGGTGGACGACGAAGAAAAGATCCGCGGCTGATTTGGAGTGCGGCAACGGTTAGTTGCCGCTTTCCATCGCCGCAGCGTCGAGCTGCGGCCCCGCGTGGCCTGAAAAGAAAAGCGGCAGCTCGACGCTGCCGCAAAGAACAGCGGCAACTCATCGTTGCCGCACTCCACAAACGTCTACGCCAGTTGCCGGATCGCCTCTTCCACCTGCTCCGCGGTCGGCACCATCGGCTGCACGAGCTGGCCTTCCAGCCATTCGTATTCGCCCTTCATCAGCTTCTGCACGACCTTGTACGCGAGCTCGTCGTGATTATCGAAGAGCGTCCGGAAGTTCTGGTCGATGCGCTGGCGCGCCTCGCGGCAGAAGAGATCCGCCAGCTCGAGCGCGTTCTTCTCGCCCTTCTTCGCCAGCATCGCCGCGTAGCTGATCGTCGCCGACATCGCGAAAAGGTCCGTGCCGATGTCCACGATGCGGAAGAGCACCATCTGCTTCCGCTCCAGCTTCGCCTGGAAGCGCATCATCGCGTGGAAGATCGAGCGCGCGACGTGCCGTGACTGCCGCTCGATATAGCCGACGTGCGTGGCCAGGCGTCCGAACTCACCATGTTTCGGGAAGCGGCTCCAGCCCATGAACTTCGTCGGATACCAGGTCGCGTAGAACGCGCCCGCTTTCGCCGCGGCCGAGACCTTCTCCGCCGTCGGCGTCTCGGGCAGGAGGATCTTGTAGCCGCGTTTCATGTGCGGATCGACCGCCTCGCGGGCGATGAAGAGATGCTGGATCTCGCTCGTGCCTTCGAAGATGCGGTTGATGCGCATGTCGCGCATGATCCGCTCGACCGCGTAGCCCTTCTCGCCGCGTGCTTCGAGTGAAGGTCCGGTCTCGAATCCGCGTCCGCCGCGGATCTGCACCAGCTCATCGACGCACTTCCACGCCACCTCGGTGTTGAACAGCTTCGCCATCGCCGCTTCGAGGCGGAGATCGACGTCGCCGCGATCGGCGAGTCCGGAGGTCAGCCACACGATCGCTTCCATGGCCATCGTGTGGGAGGCCATCCACGCGAGCTTCGCCGCGACCGCTTCGTGCTTGCCGATCGGCAGGCCCCACTGCACGCGCTCGTTCACCCAGTCGCGCGCGATCTCGAGCATGCGGCGAGCGCCGGCCGCGCAGCCCGCGGGGATCGTCAGGCGTCCCGTGTTCAGCGTGATCAGCGCGAGCTTCAGTCCGAGGCCTTCGCCCCAGAGGAGGTTCTCCTTCGGGATGAAGACGTCCTTGAAGCGAATGAGCACGTTGCCGATGCCGCGCAGGCCCATGAACTGGCAGCGGTGCGCGATCTCGACGCCCGGCGTGTCCATCTCCAGGATGAAGGCCGAGATCTGCTTCTTCTCTTTTCCTTTGACGACCTTCGGCGGCGTCTGCGCCATCACCACGATGACCTCGGCCTTGAGGCCGTTCGTGCACCACAGCTTCTCGCCGTTGAGGATCCAGCCCTTGCCGTCCGGAGTCGGCGTCGCGGTCGTCTGCATCTTCGCGGGATCGGATCCGACGCCCGGCTCCGTGAGCGCGAACGCGGAGATCGCGCCGGCCGCGAGGCGCGGCAGATACTTCTTCTTCTGCTCCTCGGTGCCGAACAGCTTCAGCGGCTGTGGCACACCGATCGACTGATGCGCGGAGAGCCAGGCCACGCTCGACGCGCACCACGTCGCGACGAGACCGATCGCGCGGTTGTAGTTCGTCGCGCTGAATCCGAGGCCGCCGTACTCTTTCGGGATCTTCATTCCCCACGCGCCCATCTCGGCGAAGCCCTTGAAGAGCTCGTAGTCGTATTCGCCCTTGCGGTCGATCTCGTCAGCGTCGACGTTCTCCGCGAGGAAGCGCCCCAGCGTCGCCAGGAACTCGTCCGCCTCGGCCTTGTCCGCAGCCGGCTGTTCCGGGAAGGGATGAATGAGGTCGAAATTCACCTTGCCGAGAAAGAGATCGCCGACGAACGAGGGCTTTTCCCACTCAGTCTCGCGCGAGGCTTCGGCCACCTCCATCGCTTCGACGGCGCCCTGGGTCTTCACTTCCGCCATGATGTTGCTCCTTGCAGCTTGGGTTGCTTTTACAGGTTTCGCGCCAGTATGAATGAATGGCCATTCAGCGGTCAACCGGTGGAGAATTATCCTGATGGACAAGGTGAAGCGAAAGGAACTCTACGGCAAGATCCTGATGATCGCGATCCTCTTCATGGTGGTGCCATGGATCATGGTCGTCTGGACCGAGACGACCGGCCTCACCTGGGCCGGGAAGTACACTCCCGGTCGGATTGCGACAGAGAAAGATCGGACGCGCAGCCGGCACGTGGCGGTGCTGTCGACGGTGATCGCGGCGCCGGTGGTGTTTTGGGCAGCGATCAAGCGGCGAGAGTAACCGGCACGCCACCGCCGAGGGTGTCGATATACTTCCGGACCAAAGGAGATCAGTCATGGCCGGTTCTTTTGTCGTCACCGCGGGAAGCTCGGGAAAGGTTCGCTTCAACCTTCGCGCCGGAAACAACGAGATCATCCTGACCAGCGAGAGCTACGAGGCGAAGGCCAGTGCGCTCAACGGCATCGAATCCGTACGCAAGAACTCGCAGGACGACGCGCGTTTCACGCGCAAGAAGGCGAAGGACGGCAGCCCTTACTTCGTGCTGACCGCCACGAACGGGCAGGTCCTTGGCACCAGCGAGATGTACTCGTCGGCGGCCGGAATGGAGAACGGCATCAAGTCCGTGGCAGCAAATGCGCCCGACGCAAAGGTCGTGGACCAGACCGGATGAGGGCATGTGGAGTGCGGCGACGACGAGTCGCCGCTGTCCTTAGCGGCAGCGTCGAGCTGCCGCGGGCGGGGGCCGCGGCGCTGCGGCGATGGAAAGCGGCAGCTCATCGCTGCCGCACTCCACATATGAGGAGGAGGGCGTGAGCCCTCCTCCTCTGCGATGTGGCGTTTACGGTGTCGTGACGATCACGTCGTCGAGGAACACGTTGTTGCCGTAGGCGCTGATGCCGAGGAAGCCGAGTTGGACGGTCGTTCCTTTGTACGCGGTGAGGTCGATGGTGTGCTGCTTCCAGCCCGTCGATCCGTCGTAGCGGTTGACGGCGGTTCCGACGTTTGCCCAGGTGCCGGTCGAGACCTGCACCTGCACGCGGTCGGCGGAGGACGTGTAGCCGGTGTCGTGATACATCCAGAACTTCAGCGTGGCTGTCGTGGCCGAGCCCGGGATTGCGAAGCCGGTCGTCTGGTAGATGCGCGTCTGCGAGCCGCTCGCGGCGTTGTATGAATTGAACTTCGCGATGGCGCTGCCCCCATGCGGGGCCACGGTCGGATTCGTCCCCGACGCGACGACTGTCCACGCGCCGGCGGTGCCGGAGACCTGCGCGGTGGCCCAGCCAGTGCCGCTGTCGAAGCTGTTCGTGAAGAGCGTCGATCCGCTGGACGTCGTCACGGTGCCGGTCACGGTGACGGTGCCGGCGGCATAGCCGTAAACGCCGAGCCACCACGTGCCGGCGGCTGGATTGGCGGCCGAGCAGCTCTCGTTGCCTGACGCGGTGTAGGGGCGGCAAACATAGGTGCTGGACGTTGGCTTCGCACCGACCTGCGTGTAGATGTCGACGTCGCCCGTGGCGCTCGACGTTACGAGCGTCAGGTTCGTCGCGCCTGACGGAACGGTGATGTAGTAATACTTCCACGCGCCCTGCGCCACGCTCTGGCCGGTGACCGGGACGCCGCTCGTGAGCTGGGTGTCGCCGCTGCCGCATGAGGCGGTGAAGTTAACGCCGGTAACATTCGACGCGGTGATGGTCACCGCGCTGGAAGCGGGTGAGAAGGTGCAACCCGATTTACTCGGCGTCACGGTGTAGTTTCCGGCCGCGAGGGCGGAAAGCGTGTAGTTGCCCGAGGCGTCGCTGGTGGCGGATGCCGATCCTGCTGTGAGCGACGCGCCCGATGTTCCGGCGTTGCCGGAGATCGAGTATGTGGCTGCCGGAGTGGTCACCGTGCCGGTGACGGTGAAGCTACCCGCGGCATAGCCGTACACGCCGAGCCACCACGTGCCCGCGGCCGGATTCGTGGCCGAGCAAGTCTCGTTTCCGGACGACGTATACGGGCGGCAGATATAGGTGCTGGATGTGGGCTTTGCACCGGACTGCGTATAGATGTCGACGTCGCCGGTTGCGCTGGTCGTGGCGAACGTCAGGTTCGTCGCGCCCGACGGGACGGTGATGTAGTAATACTTCCACGCTCCCTGGGCCACGCTCTGGCCGGTCACGGCAACGCCGCTCGTGAGCTGCGTATCGCCGCTGCCGCACGACGCCGTGAAGTTCGCGGTGACGTTCGCCGAGGAGATCGTCACTGAGCTCGACGCGGGCGAGAACGTGCACCCCGACTTGCTCGGCGTGACGGTGTAAGTTCCGGCCACGAAGCCCGACATGGCGTAGTTGTTCGAGCCGTCGCTCGTGGTCGATTGGGCGCCGGCGGTAACGGTGGCGCCCGAGGTTCCTACGTTACCGCTGATCGAGAACGTCGGTGTGGTGCACGACGCGGTGAAGTTGACACCGGTAACATTGGACGCGGTGATGGTCACCGCGCTCGATGCGGGCGAGAACGTACAACCGCTCTTGCTGGGCGTTACGGTGTAGTTGCCCGCTGCGAGGCCGGCGATCGTGTAGTTGCTCGAGGCGTCGCTGGTCGCGGAAGCCGCGCCGGTGGAGAGCGTCGCGCCTGTCGTCCCCGCGTTGCCCGAGATCGAGTACGTCGGGGTGGACGACGTCGTGATCTTCGCCGTCCAGATCTCTTCTTTCGCGTTGTTGCGGCGGTCCGTCCAGGAGGGGAAGAACGCGTTGCCGTAGCCCGAGAGGCTGTTGTAGTCGCCGAACTGGTTGCCGGAATCGGCGCCGGAGATCGTCTCGTCGGTCATGGCCGTCGTGACCTTGACCGGCGCGGCCCACGTCACGCCGCCGTCGGTCGACATCTGGTAGTAGACGTCGACTTTCTTTCGGCCCGCGTCGGCGACGGTGTCGTAGTAGATCGCGCCGAGGTTTCCGTTGGTCTCGTCGACGGCGATGAACGGGTTGAACTGGTCATTCAGGCCGCTCTGGTTGTTGATCTTCGTTCGCGCGCTCCAGGTCGTGCCGCCGTCCGTGGATCGCGAGAACCAGATGCGCGTCTTGCACGTCGAGCTCGTGCTGGTGCCGGGCTCGTTCGCCTCCGCCGTGCAGCCGGAGTCGCCCGAGAGGTCGGCCCAGAGAGCGTAAACATGATTCGTCGTGCCGTTGCGATACGCGCCGCCCGAGACGTAGAGAAGGATGCGGCGATTGGCGAACGCCGGCACGCCGATGTCATAGGAGTCGTAGGTGGTGACGATCTTCACCGGGGTGGTGTAGCTCGTGCCGCCGTTCGTCGATTTCACGATGTAGATGCCGCGCGAGCCGGTGTCGGGATAGAAGCCGAAGACATCGCCGGAAGCGTTGGTCTTCACGTCGGAGCCGATCGCCGTCCCGGTCGTCTCGGTGCCGCTGACCTTGATCGGAGTACCCCAGCCCGAGGAGGTGCGGCGGTTCATGTACGCCGGAGCTCCGTTGTGCCAGATCACATAGTTGTTGTTCGCATACGCCGAAGATGCGCTGTGGTCGATCCACTGCATCTGCTTGTCGGTGTTCGTCTGGCTGCCGGAGACGGTGCCGTCGAAGATCCACGTCGCGCCGCCGTTGGTGGACCGGTACGACTGGACCTTCAGGACGTTGCCGTTGATGCCCATTGTGGTGGACCACGCCGTGCCGTCCGAGCTCCAGTCGACGGTCGGGTCGGAGTGGAAGGAGTCGCCGCTGACGATCGGGAGGGTCGTCTGCCCCCATGTCACGCCGCTGTCCGCGGAGTAGTACATGCCCTGCGCGCCGGAACCGCCGATGTTGTTCGATCCGGCGATGATCTTGGTCGCGTCCCAGTAGTTGACGCGGATGTCCGACTCGCTGCGGGAGGCCGTCTGCAGGCCGGACGTGCGGACGTTGGTTCCCGCGGTTGCGTCTTGAGCTGCGATGCGGCCCGACCGCGCGCCGGAGGTGAGGTTCGTTTCCTCGTCGCGATCCCCGAACTCGTATCCCGGCGACATGGACGCGTCGGCATTTCCCGGCTTGAGGTCCTGGTGGGTCATCATCCACTCGAGGACTTCCTTCAGGACGTGCGGATAGCCGCCGGTCGGGTCCTTCTCGTTGTCGTAGTTGACCTCAGGGTGGCCCTTGCGCCAGTAGACCTTCAGCCAAGGCGGAACGATCTTGTCGTTCGCGTCTTTGTCTTTGAGTTTCCCGAAGTCCTGGTTGTCTTTGATCAGCTTTTCGAGGGCGCTTCCCTTCTTGGCGTGGGCGGCTTTCAGCTGATCTTCGAGGGTGGGGAACTTGGGTGCGGCGTTTGCGAACGTCGCCGCAAGGAAAAACACAACTGCCAGGAGGCTCAAGGTTTTCTTCACAAGACTTCCCTTCGTGCAACTTTTTTGAACTTTTGGGACGAGGAACTGCCCGGCTACATCAAGATTTGTGCCGTCGGTAAAGCCTGTATTTAAGGGCTTTTGGTAGCTTTGTTGACCCTTAAGAGGCCGAAACGCGGGGCACGAGCTGACCCTCGAGGCATTGAGTGACCCACTTGATTGAGCGCAAGGTGGTCTGGATCATCGACGTGGATCAGTGGCCGCGGGCCATGCTCCGCGCGGAGCTCATCGAACGGGGGTTCGACGCCGTCGGTTACGAAACGGTCGGCGACGCGATCGAGTCGTTGCTGTTGCGTCCACCGAACGTGATCGTCGTCGACTTGCGCGGACAGCCGACGCGGCTCGTCGAGCGTTTGCACGACATCGGCGTTCCGGTACTGATCATCGCCGGCACGCCGGAAATCAACGAACTTCCGGAACGGACGTGGGCCGCGGTGATGCGGCGGCCCGTGTCGATCGGCGAGATCGCGAACGCCGTCGAGGCCCGAGCGTAAAGACTATGGAGTGCGGAGGCAGCGCCTCCGCTTTCCGATTCGCGCGAATATAAAAGCGGAGGCGCTGCCTCCGCACTCCACAGCACTTGACGAACCCCATTGAGACGATTAACGTCGCGGCCCTCTGTTGAGACAACGTCTCAATTAGAAAGAGAACCCACTTGAAAGCGACTCTCCGCAAAATTCTCTTCTGGCTTCATCTGACCGCCGGCGTCACGGCCGGCCTGATCATCCTGCTCATGTCGATGACCGGCGTGCTGCTCGCTTTCGAGCGGCAGGTCGTCGCGTTCAGCGAGCGCGACCTCCGCGTGAGCGCCGCGGGCATTTCGTCTGCGCCGCTTCCGCCTTCGCGCATCGTGGCTGTCGCCACGGCCGCTGCTGGCGTCGACGCGAAGCCGTCGAATCTCATCATGCGCTCCGATCCGGCCGTACCGGTGGTCGTCGCATTCGGCCGCGGACGCACGCTCTTCGTGCAGCCATACACCGGCGCAGTCCTCGGCGACGGAGCGGCCGGAGTGCGCGCTTTCTTCGACGCAAACGAGAACCTTCATCGCTGGCTGGCGATGACGGGCGAGGGCCGCGAGCGCGGCAGGGCCATCAACGGCGCCGCCAATCTCGTTTTTCTTTTCATCGTTCTCTCCGGTCTATTGATTTGGATTCCGCGCCGGCGTACGCGGACAGGATTTCGCAATGCGATGTTCTTCCGCTCCGGTCTGCGAGGCCGCGCGCGCGATCTCAACTGGCACCACGTCCTCGGAGTCTGGGCATTTCTTCCTCTCGTCGCGATCGTCTTCTCGGCGGTCGTGATCTCGTACCCCTGGGCCTCGAATCTCGTGTATCGCGCCTTCGGCAGCACGCCACCGAAGCGGCAACAGTCCGCCCATGAACGCGGGAGCGGGAAGCTCGATCCCGCAACGCTCGATCGTCTATGGACGGTTGCCCGGAACGAGACCGCACGCGTCGCACCGCGCTGGCAATCGCTCTCCGTTCGGTTGCCGCTCTCCTCGAAGGAGCCGGTTTCGTTCGCAATCGACGAAGGCAACGGCGCGCGACCGGACAAACGCTCGCAACTCATGATCGATCCGCGCACGGCGCGCGTGGTCGAGCACAAGACCTACGCACGACAGGAAGCCGGTCAGCAGGCGCGCGCGTGGCTGCGCTGGATTCACACCGGCGAAGCGGGAGGCGTCCTCGGACAGTTCCTGGCGATGTTCGCATCCGCTGCAGCCGTGGTCCTCGTCTACACGGGACTCGCGCTTGCCCTTCGCCGCTTCGCTCGCGCCCTTCGCGGTGCACCTGCGCCGTCGCAACTCTTGGAAGAGGAAAGCAACGCATGAGTGGACGTCGATCGAAAAAGCTTCGGAAGATGACGGTTGGCGCGCTGGTCGCGTGCTCGGCATTCGGGACGCGGCTCGCGATCGCGCAGACTCCCACCGGCACGGCCGATCACGGCGGAGCGCGTTCGACGGCGCAACTGCCGCTACGTCGATTCGACATCCCGGCCGGATCGGTTGCAGAGGCACTCCGTGCTTTCGAAGCGGCGAGCGGGACGACGGTGCGCATCGAGTTCGATCGCATCGTGCTCGAGTCGCTTCAAAGCCCCGGAGCGAACGGTTTGTTGTCGGATGCCGAGGCGCTCGAGCGATTGTTGTCCGAGAGCGGCGTTCGGCATCGCTTCACAGGACGTCGCGCGGCCGTGCTCACGCTGCCGACAATGACCGATTCGATCGACGTGTCCGCGCCCGCACCGGAGATCGCGTCGCCGAAATTCACGCGGCCGTTGCTCGACACTCCGCGCACGATCGCCGTCATCCCCGATGAAGTCTTTCTCGCGCAGGGCGCGACGACGCTGCGCGACGTGCTGCGCAACACGCCGGGCATCACGTTTCAGGCGGGGGAGGGCGGCGGCGGTGTTCGGGCGACTCGTTCAGCATGCGCGGATTCAGCGCGGGCAATGACATCCTGCTCGACGGTGTGCGCGAGAGCGGTGCGTACACACGCGACGCCTTCAATCTCGAGCAGGTCGAAGTGGTGAAGGGTCCGTCGGGCGCCATCGCGGGACGCGGCGGCACCGGCGGCGCGATCAATCTCGTCACGAAGACGCCGAAGCCGGAATCGTTCACACGCGCGACGTTCGGCGGCGGCAAGGCCGGCTATTCGCGCGTCACGGTCGACTCCAATGCGCCGCTCGATTCGGTCACCGGCGCCGCGGTGCGCATGTCCGCGATGTACACGTCGTCAGACGTGCCCGGCCGCGACGTGGTTCACAACAGCAGTTGGGGTATCGCGCCGTCGGTCATGTTCGGCATCGGCAAACCGTCGCGGTTCATGCTCGCGTATCAGCATCTCGCGCAGGACAACGTTCCCGACTACGGCCTGCCATGGGCGGCGTTCGAATCCGATCCGCAGGTCGATCAAACGAATTTCTACGGCCTCGAAGGCTACGACTACGAATACGTCGACAGCGACGCCGCGACCGCGACCTTCGAACGCGATCTGCGCGAGGGCTGGACGCTTCGCAACATCTCCCGCTGGGACGACAATCACCGCGACTCCGCGATCACCGCGCCGCGTCCGCCCAATCGCCAGCTCCAGCAGCGCCTCATGGATCAGGGCCAGCTGACGAATCAGACCAGCGTCACCGGGTTGCTTCGCACCGCGGGCGTACAGCACGCGCTCGTTGCCGGTTTGGAGATCGGACGGGAGACGACGTTCATTCGTCGCCAGTCGCAGACGACGAATCAACCACAGACGAATCTCTCGAATCCCGATCCGCGTCAGAGTCCGTTCGGTCCCATGCCCGTCAACAATGGCAATCCCGAGGACACCAGTCTTTCGCTCGCGGGCATCTATGCGTTCGACACGCTGCAGTTCGGATCCCGATGGGAAATGACCGCGGGGCTGCGTTGGGATTCCGTCGACGTCGACTACGAGCTCACCAATGTTTCCACCGGCGTGCAAACGCGCCTCGGACGCGACGACCGGATGTTGAGCTGGAGCTCCGGCATCGTGTTCAAGCCGCGCGCGAACATGAGCGTGTACGCAAGCCATGCGACCTCCTTCAATCCCTCCGTCGAAGCAGCGGCGGGAGGCGCGGGCTTGTCGGACGTTCCGACTTCCGCGAACAACGTGAATCTCGCGCCGGAAAAGAGTCGCAATCTCGAAGTGGGCGCGAAGTGGGAGATGGGCGGCGGGCGGGCGATTGCCACGGCCGCGCTGTTCCGAACCGAAAAGACGAATGCACGCACGCGCGGCGCGACGACGGAGCCTTTCGTGCTGGACGGTGAGCAGCGCGTGGACGGCTTCGAGCTCGGTCTCACCGGCAACCTTACCGATCGCTGGTCGGTGTTGACGTCGTTTGCGCATCTCGACAGCGAGTTCGTCGCATCGGCCAATCCCCTCGAACAGGGAGCGGCGCTCGCATTCGTGCCCGAGAATTCCTTCAACGCCTGGACTGAAGGCCGCCTGCCGCGTGGCTTCAGCATCGGCGCGGGTGTGCAATACATGGACTCCGTGTTTCGGAACGCGACGAACACAGCGGAGGTGCCGTGCTACTGGCTTCTCAACGCGATGGCTTTTTATGAAGTGTCGCGTGCGCTCACGCTGCGTTTGAACGTCAACAATCTCGCGGATGAGACCTACGTCGATCGCGTCGGCGGAGGTCACTACATCCCGGGTCCGGGGCGTTCGGTCGTCGTCAACGCGGAGATCGGTTTCTGATGCTGCTGCAGATTCCGGACATTTTGACGAGCGCTCAGGTGCGCGAGGCGCGCGCGATTCTCGACGCGGCAGAATGGGTCGACGGCCGCGTCACGGCGGGGCATCAATCGGCGCGCGCGAAGGACAACGAGCAGATTCCGGAGAGCCATCCCGCCGCGCGCGAAGTAGGCGACGCGATCGTGACGGCGCTCGCACGGAATCCGTTGTTCCGTTCCGCCGCTCTGCCGCTGCACGTCTTTCCGCCACTGTTCAATCGCTACTGCGGTGGGCAGTCGTTCGCTGCGCACGTCGACAACGCGGTGCGTCAGGTGGCCGGGACCGCGCATCAATTGCGCACCGATCTTTCGGCGACGCTCTTTCTGTCGGAGCCCGACGAATACGACGGCGGCGAGCTGGTGATCGAAGATACGTTCGGTGTGCAATCGGTGAAGCTCGCCGCGGGGAATCTGATTCTCTATCCCGCGAGTAGCTTGCATCACGTGCGGCCGGTGAGGCGCGGCGCGCGCGTGTCGTCGTTCTTCTGGATTCAGAGCATGGTCCGCGATGACGGAAAACGCACGCTGCTCTTCGATCTCGATCTCTCGATTCAGCGCCTCGGAGGCGATTACCCGGAGCACGCCTCCACGCTCCAGCTCACCGGCGTCTATCACAATCTATTGAGGCGCTGGGCCGAGCTGTAGACGTAGGGCGTGGCTTCAGCCCGCCCCCCGGTAAGACGGCGCGGTTTACGCTGCAGGTCCGTTCGCCCGAGGAGGCGGGCTGAAGCCCGCCCTACATCCGGAAACCGCGATCGCGCGCGAACACCATTGCCTGCGCGCGCGTCCAGACGCCGAGTTTGTCGAACAGATTCGAGATGTGATTGCGCACCGTCTTCTCGCTGATGGAGAGGCGCTCGCCGATCTCCGCATTCGCCAGTCCTTCACTGATCAGCGCCAGCACTTCCCGCTCGCGCGGCGAGAGCGAGGCGAAGGCGGCGTCTTCACCAGCGGAAGCGGCCGGCACGCCAAGAAACTCGAGAGCGACCTGTTGGAAGCGCGTCCAGGCCGGCTCGTTCTCGAGCAGCACGTGATTCTTCGAGTCGAGCTCGACGAACTGCGCTCCGGGGATTGCAGACGCGAGAAGGCGGCCTTCCGCGAGCGGGACGACGGCGTCCTGTCGCCCGTGGATCACCAGCGTCGGGACGCGGACCTGCTCCAACAGGTCCACGACGTTCAGGTTCCCCCGCATCTCCAACAGACGCCGCGCCATCCCCGGGGCGATCGTCTTTCTGCACAAATCGTTGAACCACGACAACTGCTCCGGAGTCCCTCCGGGAATGAAGCGCGAGGTGAAGACCTGATGGAAGGCCGGGTTCTCCTTCCCCCATCCGATCTCGAACAGATCGCTGATCGCGCGATACTCGCGCTCCGCCTCGGGATCGCCGCGGTGCGAGTAGCCTCGCGCGTAACCGCCGTAAAGGATCATGCGTGAAACGCGTTCCGGATGCCGCACGGCGTAGCCGAGACACGCCGCGGCGCCATGCGAGATTCCGAGCAAAGCAACCGGATCGCGCGGTGCGGACGCTTCGACGACGTCCTCCAGATCATCGACCCAGCGTTCCAACGAGAGCTCGGCGACGTCCCAGTCCGTCATTCCGCATCCACGCTCGTCGTAGCGAACGAACCGGAAGTGCCTGCTGAAGAAACGGATCCAATGGGACCAGACGGGACTCTCCCATTCGAACTCGAGATGGGTGAGCCAGTTCGCGGCTTTCACCAGGAGCGGTCCCGCTCCCGCCTCGGCCCACGCGAGTTGAACTCCGTCGCGCGTACGTAGATAGCGGATCCGCTGGCGTGGCTCGTTGTCGATGGGCATCGCAACTCGGGACATTCGTCCCGCCGGATGCCGACGATTCTAGTCCTACCGGGACATCCGTCCCATGGCCGCCGATGCGCGCGGCAACGATCCTTACAGCATGATCAAACCAGGGGATGTCGATCTCGAAGAATTCCGCCGCGTCGGCCATCAGGTCATCGACGCGATCGCGGCGTATCACGAGCGCCTCGATGCGCGGCCGGTGCTTCCGCGCACCACTCGCGCGGAAGTCGCGGCGCGGTTCATGGACGACTTCGCTGAATATGGCGAGCCGGCCGAAGTGCTCCTCGCCGATTGGCGCGAGCGCGTCGTGCCGCTGCTGACGGCGATCGGCTCGCCGCGCCACTTCGCGTTCGTCAACGGATCGGGACCAATGATCGGCGTCTTCGCCGAGGCGCTCGCGGCGGCGGTGAATACGAACGCGGGAGCGTGGAAGCTCGGGCCGGCTGCGACGGAGATCGAGCGCCAGGTGTTGCGCTGGATCGCGGAATTCGTCGGATATGCCGAGGATGCGGGCGGCATCCTCGTCTCCGGCGGCACGATGGCGAACTTCACCGCGATCCTCACCGCGCTTCGCCACGTGGCGCCGTACGACTCCACGCCACACGGTCTGCAGGATCGCGCGCGCCTCGGGCGTTTTCTCCTCTACATGTCGGATCACGAGGGCCACATCTCCGTGACGCGTGTCGCCGACATGCTCAACCTCGGCCGCGAGTCGGTCCGTCTCGTTCCCAGCCGCGCCGACTTCACGATCGATCCGGAAGCGCTCGATCGAATGATCACCGAGGATCGCGCTCGCGGCGATCTTCCGTTCTGCGTCGTCGCGCAACTGGGATCGGTGAACGTCGGCGCCGTCGATCCGATCGATGCGCTGGCCGACGTCTGCGAGAAACACGGTGTGTGGCTTCACGGCGACGGCGCGATCGGATTGCTCGCGGCGGCATTGCCGGAGACCGCGAGTCGTTTCCACGGCCTCGCACGCGCCGACTCGCTTTCGTTCGACGCGCACAAGTGGCTGGGTGTGCCGAACGATTGCGGCGTGGTTTTGGTTCGGCACGCCGAGCGGTTGCGGCGCGCATTCTCGATCACCGCGCCGTATCTGCGCGAATCGCTCGACAGACACGAGCACGATTTCGATTTCCTCGAGTATGGCCCGCAGATGTCGCGCGGCTTTCGTGCGCTGAAGGTGTGGATGGTTCTCCGCTTCTTCGGCGCGTCCGGCGTGCGCGCGTTGATCGCGAAGAACATTGGCTTGGCGCACCGGCTTCACGCGCTGGTTCGCGATCACCCCGATTTTGAAGTTCTTCACGAGCCCGTGTTGTCGATCTATTCGTTCCGTTTCGTGCCCTCGGCGCTGGCCGATGCGGAAGAGGCGGCGGAGTGGATCGACCGCCTGAACTGCGACATCGCCGAGGAGATTCAACGGAGCGGATTGGCGTTGCTGATGACGACGCGCATCCGCGGGCGAATCGCGCTGCGGATGTCGATCTGTTCGCATCGCACGGTCGAGGAAGACATCGACGCCACGTTCGAAGCCATCGCCGCGATCGGCCGACGGCTCGCCGCACAGCGAGTTGCCGAGACCGCGAATCACTGACAAGGAGAACGAACATGCTCAAGCGAGTCGCGTTTTTCGTCTACGGCGTTGTTTGCTACGCCGTCTTCTTTGCCACGTTCCTCTATGCGATCGGCTTCATCGGCGGCTTTGTCGTGCCGGCAACGCTCGACGGTCCGAGCACCGGCCCGCTGGCGATCGGCATTGCCATCGATGCCGGGCTGCTGATGCTTTTTGCGGTACAGCACAGCGTCATGGCGCGGAGGGGTTTCAAGGAACGCTGGACGCGCATCGTGCCGAAGCCGATCGAACGGTCGACCTACGTGTTGTTCTCGAGCCTCGCGCTGATCGTGTTGTTCTGGCAATGGCGGCCGCTGGGCGGCGTGGTCTGGTCGGTGAGCGACCCTCTCGGGCGCACGATCCTCTGGTCGCTCTTCGGCTTCGGCTGGACGCTCCTGCTGGTGTCGACGTTTCTCATCAACCACTTCGACCTGTTCGGGCTTCGCCAGGTCTGGCTCGCGCTTCGCGACAGGCCGTACACGGCGCTGACGTTCCGGACGCCGGGACCGTATCGGCTCGTGCGGCATCCGTTGTACGTCGGATGGTTGTTCGCGTTCTGGATGACGCCGAAGATGACGTTCGCGCACCTGCTGTTCGCCATCGCGACCACGGGCTACATCCTCGTGGCCATTCAGTTCGAGGAGCGCGATCTGGTCCACTTCCACGGCGAGTCGTACGAGCAGTATCGGCGACGCGTTCCGATGTTGATTCCGTTCTCACGCGCGGAAAACAAACGTGTTGTCGTTTCGACGCCGACGTCCGCTCCGTAATGATGGGAAATGCTACGCTCGCCATTCACGCATGGCGACGCTTCAAGACTGGCTTCCGATCCTCGTTTTTCCTGCGTTTGTCGCACTGTGGATCGGTGTGATCTTTCTCATCGCCTTGATCGGCGGATGGCGATCGCTGGCAGAAAGGTATGCGAGCGGTCCCGGCGAATACACGGGCGCGCGCTGGCACATGCGGAGCGGCACGATGCGCGGAGGCGCGCGTTACAACAACATCCTCACCGTGGGCGCGGACGCTCGCGGTCTCTACCTCAGCGTCCTGTTCCTGTTTCGCCCCGGCCATTCGCCGCTTTTCATTCCGTGGGATCAAATCGAGATGCGGGAGCGGCGCGGCTGGATGTTCTCTTACGTCGATTTCGTCTTCAAAGCCGTGCCCGGCGTACAGCTGACCGTTTCCCCCAGGCTTGCCGAAGAGCTGGCGCGCGCCGGGGGGCGCACGTTTCCCGTTTTCGCATAAGCTGCGCACGATGAAGGACACCGATCTCGACACCGATCTCGCAATTGCCAACGGAGACCTCGACGTTCTCGAGGAGCGCGGTCTTCTCTCCAGCCCGCGTCCCTCGATCGACCGCGAGAAGCTGCAGCATCACCTGCGCGAGGTGCTGCGTCTGCTGCACGTGGATCTCGAGAACGAGAACGTCGTCGACACGCCGCGGCGGTGGGCGGAGTCGCTGGTCACGATGACGAGCGGCTACGACTTCACGGACGTAAAGAAGCTGACCACGCTCTTCCGCCAGGCCTGCTCGCGAGCGGACGAGAGCTGCCAGAACCTGGTCGTCATCGGCGGAACGTACAAGACGCTCTGCGCGCACCACATCCTGCCGTTTTTCGGACGCTTCATCATCGGCTACATCCCCGAGCGGATGATCATCGGCGCGTCGAAGATCCCGCGCATCGTGGAAGTGCACATGCGCCGGCTGCAGTCGCAGGAGCATCTCGCGCACGACGTCGCCGACACGATCGAGAAGATCCTCGAGCCGCGCGGCATCGCCGTCTGGATGGGCGGCGTGCACCTCTGCATGGTCATGCGCGGCGTGGAACAGGAATCGTCGTTCATGGAGACGAACGTTCTCCGAGGGGCGTTCCTCAACGACGAGAGGACGCGGCACGAGTTCATGTCCATCGTGAACCGCCGCGGCTCGCGAGACTGACGTAGGGCGTATGTGGAGTGCGGCAGCGGGTTACTCGCGCTGCCGTGGATCCTTGGCAGATCGCAGCTGCCGCTTTTCATTGCCGCAGCGTCGAGCTGCGGCCCCGCCCTCGGCAGCTACGCTGCATCGATCGAAAGCGGCAGCTGATGTCTCCCGAGGGCCTCCGGCGGCGCGAGTACTCCGCTGCCGCACTCCACATCAGATAAAACCGGCGCGCTACCGGGCCGTACACTGTTGACGCGCATGTCCCCGCGTACGCGGTTCCTCGCGATCCTGGTCCTGACGATCCTCGTCATCGGAGCCGCCCTCGGCTTCATGGTGATGCGCGCGCGCCATTGGCACGAGCAGGGATGGGCCGGGATGAACTACCTGTTCGGTCCCTCCAGCGAACAGCAGATGGCGTTGATGGGCGTCGGCCAGTACCAGGTCGTGCTGACCGTGTCCGGCAGTCCCGCGGATGGACGTCTGCTCTATCGCGACGAAATCCTCTCGCTCAACGGCATTCCGCGAGACGACGTGGAGCGCCTGAAGGTGCTCGATGCGAAGACGCGCCGCGGCTCCACGGTCGTCTACCGCATCCGCCGCGGGAAACGTGAGCTCGACGTGCCGCTGCGGTTCGAATCGCCGCTGCGCAGCCGCCATCTCATCCTGCGCCACGTCGTGGCGCTGGTGGTCGGACTGACGTTCGTCGCGATCGGCCTGCTCCTCATCGCCCGCGCGCCGGGTGATTCCCGCGCGATCGTCTTCTTCGTGCTCGCGCTGCTTTCCGCGATCGCGATTCTCGGCACGGCGGCGACCGCGTATGAGCAGAGTAACGCGCGCGGAATCATCACCTCCGCGATCCCACCCCTGACGACGTTCTATCTCTTCAGCATCGCCGCGTTCATGTACCCGCCGTTGATCCTGCACCTCGGATTGATCTTTCCGCGCCGCCGACCCATTGTCGAGCGCCATCCGATCGTCCTGCGCTGGATCTACGCCGCGGCGTTCATGGCCGTGTTTTCGCTCCTCTTTGTGCTCCTCGCGCTGAATGTCGTCGGCGCGAACGATGCCGTGCAGGGCGAAGCGGCCGTGCATCGAGTCTTGAAGCCCATCGCGCTCACGCTGGTCTTCTTCGGCGTGTTCGTGGCGCTGCACATCCTCTGGGCGGCGCGGCGCGAGGGAGTGAAACGCGCGATCGTCCTGCGCCCTTTGCGGGTCTCGGTGGCGGTGGTCGGGTTGTTGTTCGGTCTCACGCGCGGACTGGGCACGTACGTATCGGGGCTCGCGGCCGGAATCGCCGGAGTTCTCGCGATCACGCTCCCGTTCATCGTGCTCGCGTCCTTTCCGATCTTCGCTCTGGTCGCGATCTACCGCAGCTATCGCGAGGCAAACGCGGAAGAGAAACGGCAGGTGGCGTGGCCGTTGTGGGGACTGGTGATCGCGATCGGCGCGAAGATTCTCTGCCTCGCCGTCATGCTCGCAGTCATGGGCTGGGTCGTGTTCCATCGAGGGGACCTGATGGCGTGGCGTGGCGTCATGCAGGCGATGCAGATCATCCCCACGATCTTCACACTCACGATCCCCATCTCCTTCGCTGTCGCGATTCTCAAGTACCGGCTGATGAACATCGACATCATCATCCGGAAGACGGTCGTGTACGCGATTCTCAGCACGGCCATCATCGTCGTGTATCTCGGCCTCGTCGGCGGGCTCGGCTCGTTCCTCGTCTACGCTTTCGGGATGGAGAACCAGACCACGATGATCATCGGCTCGACGCTCGTGGTCGCGCTGCTGTTCGTGCCGTTGCGCAATCGGCTGCAGATGCTCGTGGACCGCAACCTCTTTCGCCACAAGTACGAGTATCCCGAGGCGCTGCATGCGATCTCGGAGGAGAGCCGCACGTCGGACGACGCGAACGAGTTCCTCACCTCGGCCGCGGAGAAGCTGCAGGCGGCATTGCAGAACAGGGCCGTGGTGATCTTCGCGGAGCGGCAGGATGAGTACGTTGCCGTCGCAAAGGTCGGTGTCGCCGACTCGCTCCTCGGGCGTCTGCGCGTTCCGCATGCTTTTGCGGCGATGCTCGACCGTCCGTTCGATCCGCGGCGCCGGGCGCTGTCGGAAGACGTTGCGAGCGCGCTCGCGCGCGTCGAGGCGGTACTCGTCGTTCCGATCGCCGCGCGCGGGTTCATCGCTGCGGCGCCGAAGCTCTCCGGCGGACCGTACGACGTCGACGACATCGACTTCTTCCACTCCGTCTCGGAGCAGCTCGCGGTCGGTCTTGGCCGCATTCGCATGTCGGCCGAGGAGGCGGACTTCGAGCAGGCGCGCGCGATTCAGCAGACGCTGCTGCCGCGCGAAATGCCACGCGTCGCGAAGATCGACGTCAGCGGCGTGTGGCAGCCGGCGCGCACGATGGGCGGCGATTACTACGACCTCCTTCCGCTGAGCGAGAGCGAGCTCGCGATCTGCATCGGCGACGTGGCCGGCAAAGGCATGCCCGCGGCGCTGTTGATGTCCGGTCTGCAAGCGGCTGTGCGCGCGTCGGCGAGCAGCTCACCGCGCGATCTCTGCGAGCGCGTGCGCCGCGTCGTCGTCTCCAGTCTCTCCGGTGGACGCTTCGTCACGTTCTTCTACGGGACGGTCGATACCGCCGCGATGCGCCTGCGGTGGTGCAACGCGGGACACAACGCGCCGATCCTGGCTCGGGCGGACGGAACCATCGTGCGTCTTGCGGACGGCGGTCCCGCGTTCAATCGTCTGTTCCGCGGCGCGTACGAGGAGCGCGAGCTCGCGCTCGCTCCAGGCGACCGCATCATTCTCTTCACCGACGGCGTGAGCGAAGCCGCCGACGGGACGGGCGAGATGTTCGGCGAGGCGCGGATCGAGGAGCTGGTGACCGACTGCCGCGATCTCGCGGCTACGGAACTGCAACAAACCATTGTCGAAGCCGCCAGCTCTCACAGCGGAGGCGAGTTGGAAGACGACGTCACTCTGGTCGTCGTGCGCATCACGGAGTAGGATGTCCGCAGTCATGCGGAAATCGGTGCCCTCGCTGTTGGTGCTGTTGCTCGTCGCGCTTCCCCTCGCCGCGACGAAATCGCAGACGATCAGCGGAGAGGCGGTCGTCCGGACCATCGGACCGAATCGCATCGCAGTGCTGGTCGATACCGACGACGACAAGGCGGTCGATCAGGGCTTCCTGCTCTCGTCCGACCTGCCGGTGTCGTCGACCAGCGCGCGTTGTCCGACCGCAAACGTGGAGTTCACCGTCGGCTACGTCCGCCTCACGTACGAATCGAAGGTGTTCGATCTGTACGTCGCCGGTTATCCCGAGCCGCCCGCCGTCACCGGGCAGAAGGACATGACGAAGTTCGTCGGATACGCGCTCCAGCACAGCAGCGGCAGCAGCGGCTGCAGCATGGAGCGCGCGATGACGGAGCCGGGCGCCTGCTTCGGTTACGGCAAAGAGTAACGTAGGGCGCGGCTTCAGCCCGCCCACCCACCGGAGAGGCGGGCTGAAGCCACGCCCTACGTCGTCAGTTAATTCACCTTCGCCGTCACCACCACCACCAGCGCCTTGTCGTTCATGGTCGTCGTCCCGATGACCACCTTCTCGCCCTGCTTCACCGCGACCGGCGTCTCGAAGCCGACGGATTGATACTGGATCGAGCCGCCGCCGACGTCGATCGGCACGCGCATCGAGAACTCGAAGTTGTCGATGTCGACTTTCTGCTCGCCGACGGTGAGGCGGCGCAGCTTGTACGTGTAGAAGATCGGGCGTGAGTCGGCGGCTTTCATGCCCAGGAGCGTCGACTCCGCGACGCCGGAGCCTTCGATGCCGGAGCCGGTCTTCGAGCGATGCACGGTCGTGGTCAGCAGGCCGTAATGCGGATAGCTCAACGTCGACTGGAGCTGCTTGATCACCGGCGCGAGCTCATCGGGCGCCGGAGCGTTCGCGAGCGGCGTCTTCGATCCGATCAGCACGGAGATCTTCAGCTCCATGTCCGGCGCCGGCGCGGCGGGACGATCGAGGCGTCCGATCGCTTCCTCGATCGCAGCGATGTTCTCGGGGAAGTCGCGCACGGTGATCGTGCGAAGCTCGTCGTTCATGCTGAGGTCCGCGCCTTTGAAGCCGCTGCCGAGGAGCTTGACGGCGGCGACGATGATTCGCGGATCGCGGTGATGGATGGTGAAGACTTTGTTCTTGTAGTCCTTGTTGGTGTTGAAGGTGTCTTCCGCGAACGCGGCGTTTGCGATGAGCAGGATGGCGATGAGCAGTCGTTTCATGAGCTCTCCTTTGGAGTGATCCAGATGATCCGGATGGTCGGATCGGCGGTGATGATCTCGATGCGGGATGCGACAGCTTGTTCGACAGGCGGTTGGGGTGGTTTTGCGGACCGCCGCCGTCTCGGCGGCTGAGCGGGCGGCGTCTCGCCGCCCGCCGGGGTGGCGGCGCGGGACGCCGCCACGACAGCCGGCGGGGACGCCGGCGGTCCGATTTTTTCAGGCACGTGCGGTACCCGATCCCGCACATGCGGCACAACCATCACGAGCAGCGACGCCGCGAACGCGAACCGCAGCAGCAGCGCCAGCCACGAACGCTCTTCGCGCTGTGCGATCTCCGCTTTCACCCGCGCGCGGATGGCGGCGAAGTCGGCATCGCGCAGAGGCTGCGGCGTGTGGAGGGCGTTGAGGTTCACGAGTGCCTCTCCATCCAGGCCCGCAGCTTCGCGCGGGCGCGGCTGATCTGGACGCGCACTGTGGTGACGGTGCTGCCGAGGGCGTTGGCGACTTCCTCCGTGCGCATGCCTTCGACCTCGCGGAGGATGACCGCGAGACGCTCCTTCGGCGGCAACGCGTCGACCGCCCGCCGCAGCAGCGCCAGCTCGTTGCGATGAATGAGCTCCTCGTCTACGCGAGGGTCTGAGCTTTCAAAATCGGCGAGCGGCTCGAAGACGCGCTTGCGGCGGCGGAGCGAGTCGCGGCAGACGTTCACGGTGATGCGCGCGAGCCAGCCGGAGAAGTCGCGGTTCGCGTCGTATCTACCGAGGAAGCGATAGAGACGGAGGAACGTCTCCTGAACGGCGTCCTTCACGTCTTCCGCGTCGCCGAGGATCGCCCACGCGATCTGCGCCACGCGCCGTTCGGTCAGAATCATGAGCTCCTCGAATGCAGCGCCGTCTCCGGCCTGCGCCGCGCGGATGGTGCTGTCGAGCGAATCGGAGAGGTTGATTTCATTAGCCACTACATCGATCACGGCAGGGTCGGCGGTCATGCGTTCGGTGCCGTCTCGCTCACAACTACTCGGTGAGTGCGCGAAACGTTTATCCGAACGTGTGACGGACGAACGTAGGGCGTGGCTTCAGCCCGCCTCTCCGGTGGGCGCGGGGCGCCTGACCCACCGCCCACGAGGGGGGGCGGGCTGAAGCCACGCCCTACGTCACGGGCGCGAATCGGCCCCGCGCGGACTCGCGGATGTGTGCGATGTCCTCGCGGCGCGAGACCGACAGCGGTACCGTCGCGCACAGCGACTCGATCACGCGCTCCGTCGTGAGCGGCTGCTTCGCGTGCAGCGCGCGGTAGAGCGCCGCGATCACGGCCTGCTCGATCTCCGCGCCGCTGAAACCTTCGCTCGCATCGGCGAGCGCATCGACGTCGAACTTCGCGGGATCCTGCTTCCGGAAGCGGAGATGGATGGCGAAGATGTTCGCGCGCTCCTCGCGCGTCGGCAGATCGACGAAGAAGATCTCGTCGAAACGTCCCTTGCGCAGAAGCTCCGGCGGCGTGCGCTGAAGATCGTTCGCCGCTCCGACGACGAACACGCCGTCCTGCTTTTCCTGCAGCCAGGTGAGGAACGACGCGAAGAGCCGCTGCGACAATCCGCCGTCCGCGTCCACGGAGGTGCCGGATGCGAACGCCTTCTCCAGCTCATCGATCCACAACACCACCGGTGCCATCGCCTCGGCGAGCTGCGTCGCGCGACGGAAGTTCTTCTCCGACTCTCCGACGTATTTCTCGTACAGCCTCCCGGCGTCGAGCTTGAGCAGTGGCAGCTGCCACTGCTTCGCGATGAACTTCGCCGCGAGCGACTTCCCGCAGCCTTGCACGCCGACGAACAGCACGCCCTTCGGCGGAGAGAGATTCACCGCGCGCGCTTCCTGGCCGAAGCCGATGCGCGCGTTCTCGAGCCATTCCTTCAGGCGCGCGAAGCCGCCCAGCTCGAAATGGTTCTCCTCCGCGGGAAAGAACTCGAGGATGCCGCCTCGCTCGATGATCTCGCCCTTGAGACGCACGACGCGCTCGATGTCGTCGGGCGAGAGTTTTCCGTCCGCGAGAATGGCCTGCGCCACGACGTGACGCGTCTGGTTGAGCGTGAGACCCGCGAGTGCCTGCGTGAGGCGATGCACGTCGTCGCGCGAGAGGTCGACCTCCACCGGCTGCCGCGCCTTCATCGCGTCGACGACGCGCCGGACGGCCTGGCGCCGCTCCGCTTCGTCAGGGAGCTGCAGATCGAAACGAACGGCGAGCGAGTCGAGATCCCGCGGCAGATCGAGCGGATCGCCGGTGATGATGATCGCCGAGGCCGTGTGAGTCATCTTCTGTGAGAGCTCGCGCAACGCACGCGCGACTTCCGGCTTCGAGAGATGCGGCGCGAGATCCTTGAGCAGGTACAGCGCATCGCCGGTCAGCTCCTCGATGTGTTTGAGCACGCCCAGCGCGTCCTGAGTATTGCCAACCGCGAGGCCGTGGCCGCGACGGAAGCCGGTGGTGATCGACCACTCGAAGAAAGGGAGTTGCAGGTCGGCCGCGACTTCGAGGGCGATCGCGCGGACGCGCTCCTCTTCCACCGTCTCGATGGCGATGAGGGAGTGAAAGGAGCCGACGAGACTCTTGAGGTCGTGCACCGACTGGCGGTGGGACATTGGGACGTTACTGTAACGCCCCTTGCCAAATATTGCAGTCAGCAATATATTGCAGATTGCAATGAAGCTTGGAGAAAAGCTGGCCCACCTCCGGACGCTGGAAGGATTCGCGCGCGGGTTGGGCCGCGAGCTGACGCAGGGAGAGGTCGTGAAAGCGATCCGCGAGGACCACGACGGCACGATCAGCCAGTCCTACGTCTCCCAGCTCGAGAGCGGCTCCCGCACACATATGACCGCAACCACCCGTCTCCTGCTCGCGCGGTTCTTCAAAGTCCATCCGGGACATCTCGTCGACGATCTCGACGACATGCCCGCGGTGCGGCCGGTTCCTCGCCGGGAGCTCGACGACAAGCTCGATGTCTGGCTGATCGAGGGCTCTCAGGATTTCCCCGAGGATCGCCGCCTCAGCGATGCGTTGCTCAAGATCGCGAAGCACCCGCAATCGCGCGAGTGCCTGCTCGTCCTCGGATCGCTCGTCGACAACCGCGCGTTGATCGATCGCCTCGTCGAGGCCTTCGCGCCGCCTCCGGCGCCGAAGCGGAAGAAGAGACGCGCATAAAGGACAACACATGACCACACTCTTCGTCGTCTGCTTCATCGCAGGCCTGGGACTCAGCGTCGTTTCGTTCGTCTCGGGACTGGAGCATGTGAACGTTTTCGATCACGTGTTTCACGGCCATCGCGCGCTGCATCTGCCGCGGTTCGCTCGACATGCGGGCCGTCGCAAGAGCACCTCGATGATCAACGCCGCCGCGATCACCGCGTTCCTCACCTGGTTCGGCGGCGGCGGGCTGCTGCTCGAGCGGCTCACGCCGTGGACGTTGCCGCTGATCTACACCGGCGCGGCCGCGATCGGAATCAGCGGAGGTGCGCTGATCAACAGCGTGATCAACGCGCTCGCACGCCGCGAGTCGACCGCGGAAACGTTGTCGATGCTCGGCGTCATTGGGAAAACCGTGGTGCCGATCCGCGAAGGCGACGGCACGGGCGAGATCGTTTTCACGCATGCCGGCACCAGGCGCGTCGCCGGCGCGCGCAGCGACAGCGGACGCGCCATCGCCAAAGGGACTGAGGTCGTCGTCACCCGTTACGAAAAAGGCATTGCCTATGTCGCGACGTGGGACGAGTTGACGTAAACGTAGGACGGGCTTCAGCCCGTCAGAAGGAGAAGAGAATCGTGTTCGCTCTATCGACGTGGGTTGTGGCAGGCGGCATTGTGGTGGCCACTCTGATGCTGCTCGGTTTCGTGGCTCAGATGTACCGGAAGGTCGGACCGAACGAGGCGTTCATCGTCTACGGCGTCGGCGGTACGCGCGTCATCAAAGGCGGCGGCACCCTGATTTTCCCGATGATCCATAGCTGGAAGGCGCTCTCGCTCGAGCTGATGTCGTTCGACGTCGCGCCCAAGCAGGACCTCTACACGAAGCAGGGCGTCGCCGTGACGGTGGAGGCGGTCGCGCAGATCAAGGTGAAGAGCGATCAGGAGTCGATCCTCACCGGCGCGGAGCAGTTCCTGTCGAAGACGGCGCAGCAGCGCGAGGGCCTCATTCGCCTCGTCATGGAAGGCCATCTGCGCGGCATCATCGGTCAGCTCACGGTCGAAGAGATCGTCAAGCAGCCGGAGATGGTCGCCGATCGTATGCGCGCCACTTGCGCGGATGACATGGACAAGATGGGCCTCGAGGTCGTCTCGTTCACGATCAAGGAAGTGAAGGACGGCAACGACTACATCACCAACATGGGCCGCCCGGACATCGCGCGCATCAAGATGCTCGCCGACATCGCCGCGGCCGAAGCGGATCGCGACACCGCGATCAAGCGCGCCGAAGCGTTGCGTGAAGCCGCGATCAAGAAGGCCGAGGCCGACCAGCAGCGCGTGCTCGCGGAGACGCTCTCTCTCGCCGCGCAGGCCGAGGCGCAGCGCGACCTCGACGTGAGAAGGGCGCAGTACGTGGAGATCACCAAGCGCCAGGAAGCACAGGCCGACAAGGCCTACGAGATCCAGTCGAAGATGATGGAGCAGCAGGTCGTCGCCGAGACCGTGCGCGTGCAGCAGGTCGAGAAGCAGGAGCAGATCAAGGTCCAGGAGTCGGAGATCCTCCGCCGCGAGAAGGAGTTGATCGCGACGGTGCTCAAGTCCGCCGAAGTCGAGCGCATGCGCATCGAGACGCTCGCGGCCGCCGAGAGTCACCGCCTGACGATCGAAGCCGAAGGCCGCGCCTCGTCGGTGCGTACCGAGGGTGAGGCCGAGGCGGAGATCATCTTCAAGAAGGGCGAGGCCGAGGCGAAGGCGATGAACGTCAAGGCCGAGGCGTACCTCGAGTGGAACCAGGCCGCGGTCGTCGACAAGCTGATGACCCAGATGCCGGAAGTTGTCCGCGCCCTCGCCGCGCCGCTCGCCAATGTCGACAAGATCACCATCGTGTCGACCGGAGACGGCACCGCCGCCGGCGCGCACCGCATCACCGGCGACCTCGCCGCGATCGCCGCGCAGGTGCCGGCGCTGTTCGAGTCGCTTTCGGGCATGCAGATGTCGGATCTTCTTGGCAAAGTGAAGGAGATCGGAGGAGGGAAGACGGCGTAGAGTTTCAGGGCGCAGGGGACAGGGCGCAGGGCGCAGAAGAACGCGGCCCGGCCCTGTTCCCAGCTCCTGCGCCCTATGCTCTGCGCCCTGCGCCCTGATCCGGGACTACTTTTTCGTCACGAAACGTTCTCCGGCCTGCGCGCGTAGAGTAGAGAAGCCATGGCCATTGACAAGAAGAAAGTCCTCCGAGAGATTCGCATCTTCGTGCTCATGATCCTGATCGTGAGCTCGCTTCGTTCGGCGCTGGCCGACTGGAACGACGTCCCGACCGGGTCCATGAAGCCCACCATCCAGGAAGGCGACCGCGTCGTCGTCAACAAGCTTGCCTACGACCTCAAGATCCCGTTCACCACGATCAACGTCGTGAAATGGGGCAATCCCGAGCGGGGCGACATCGTCGTTCTCTTCTCGCCCGTGGACGGCACACGCCTCGTGAAGCGCGTCGTGGCGGTCCCGGGCGATCAGGTCGAGATGCGCGACAACCAGCTCTACGTGAACGGGCGCATCGCCAAGCAGTCGCCGATCGCCATTGTGAGCTCCGACGACTACGGCTCGGCATACGTGCTCGACGAAGATCTGTACGGGCGCAACCATCGGGTCATGCTCACGCCGGAGATCCCCTCCCTCCGCTCGTTCGGTCCGCTTGCCGTCCCCGAGGGGAGCTACTTCGTCCTCGGCGACAACCGCGACAACAGCAACGACAGCCGCTTCATCGGAGTCATCGAGCGGCGCCGCATCGTCGGCAAGGCCGTCGCGGTCGCGTTCTCGCTCGACCGCAAGCGCTGGTTCGTCCCCCGCATGGACCGCTTTTTCGAGGGTCTCAATTAAACTCGCCCCAGGAGATCGTTGATGAGGAAAGTCGCCGTCACCGCAGTTCTTCTCGCCCTGAGCATGTCGCTCGGTGCGCAGATGAAGGTCCCGCCCAAGCCCGCCCCTGGGACGAGGAAAATGCCAATTGCCGCCACGGGCGCGCGCACGAACAATCCCGCGAACTTTCCCCGGATGAGCATCGAAGACGCGAAGAAGCTTTTCGCGAACGGTCAGGCCGTGTTCATCGACGTCCGCTCGAACGAGCAGTACACCTACGGCCACATCCGCGGCGCGCTCAGCATCCCGGGCAGCCAGCTCATTCGCCGCTTCGCCGAAGTGCCCCCGCGCAAAACGGTGATCACGTACTGCGCATGCAGCGCCGAACAGTCGAGCGGCCGCGCCGCCGCCGACCTCATCGCCCACGGCGTGAAGAACGTCTTCGCGCTCAAGGGCGGCTGGAACGACTGGAAGAACGGCGGACATCCGACGGCAGTCGGGCCGAAGTAAGAGCAAGCGTCTGTCATCCTGAAGCCGCGCAGACGGCGAAGGATCTCCCGCGGCTGCACGCGACGCGCTCCGTCGGCAGGGGATCCTTCGCCGTCTACGCGGCTTCAGGATGACAGTACAATCCGCCGCGCTATGTTCAAGATCGCCGAAATCTTCGCGCGCGAGATCCTCGACTCGCGCGGCAATCCCACGGTCGAAGTCGACTGTCTCCTCGACAACGGTGCCCTCGGACGCGCGGCCGTGCCTTCGGGCGCGTCCACCGGTTCGCGCGAGGCGCTCGAGCTCCGCGACGGCCAGAAGAATCGCTACCTCGGCAAGGGCGTGAGCCACGCCGTCGACAACGTCGACATCATCGCCAAGGAGATCGAGGGGATGGACGCCCGCGAGCAGGCGATGATCGATCTGGTGATGAAGCAGATCGACGGCACGGAGAACAAGGCGAACCTCGGCGCGAATGCGATCCTCGGCGTTTCGCTCGCCGTCGCGCGCGCTGCGGCGGAAGCAGCAGGTCTACCGCTCTTTCTTTACCTCGGCGGACCCGGTGCTCGCACGCTGCCCGTGCCGATGCTCAACGTCATCAACGGCGGCGCGCACGCGGACAACAACCTCGACGTCCAGGAGTTCATGATCATCCCCGCGGGCTTCGATACGTTCTCCGATGCGTTGCGCGCAGGCGTCGAGACGTTCCACCATCTCAAGAAGATCCTGCACGACCGCAAGCTCACCACCGCGGTCGGCGACGAGGGCGGCTTCGCGCCCGATCTGAAGACGAACGCCGAGGCGCTCGATCTGATCCTGCTGGCGATCGAGAAGGCCGGCTACCGCGCGGCGGACCAGATCTACCTCGGACTCGACGTGGCCGCGTCGGAGTTCTTCGACAAGAAGAAAGGCTACGCGTTCGAAGGCGTCGCTCGCACCAGCGACGAAATGGTCGACTACTACGTCGAGCTGCGGAAGAAGTACCCGATCATCTCGATCGAGGACGGCATGTCCGAGGGTGACTGGGATGGATGGGACTCCCTCACGGGCGTCCTCGGCAGCGGTACGCAGCTCGTCGGCGACGATCTGTTCGTCACGAATCCGGAGATCTTCGCGAAAGGGATCGAGCGCGGCATCGCGAACGCGATCCTCATCAAGGTGAATCAGATCGGAACGCTCACCGAGACGCTCGAGGCGATCGAGATGGCCAAGCGCGCGGGCTATCGCTCGGTGATCTCGCACCGCTCGGGCGAGACCGAGGATTCGACGATTGCGGATCTCGCAGTCGGGACGAACGCGGGACAGATCAAGACGGGATCTGCGTCGCGCAGCGATCGCGTCGCGAAGTACAACCAGCTCCTGCGCATTGAAGAGGAACTTGGCGACGCCGCTCGGTTTGCGGGGAAGGCGATCTTCAAAGCGGCGCTGTGACGCGCTACGCGGCGACGATCGAGCGCGTGAGCGTTTCCTTCAGCTCGCGGAAGACGTTCTCGGGCGGGATCCCCATCTCGCGGTAGGCGGTTGCGCGCTTGAGGAGCGTCTCCGCGGTCTTCTCGTCGAAGATCCGCGCGTCGACGGCTTTGTTGTTCAGCTCGCAGAACGCGATCAGCGATGCAAGGGCAACGCGACGGTTGCCTCCGCGGAACGGACGCGCCTGCAGCAACGCGAAGATGAACGCCGCGGCCTTGTCGGCGAAGCTGGGATAGGCCTCCCGGCCGAGGGTTGTGATCTGCGGGCGCTGGACGGCGTTGACGAGACCGAACTGCGATTCCACCACGCCGGGATGCGCCTGGTTTCCGCCGAACTCCGCGCTGACCGCTTTGTGCAGCTCGACGACGTCCTGCACCGTCAGGTAGCGAACGCCACCGTCAATCGGTGAGCTTGCGGAGGGCGTTGGGATACTTCTTGAGAACGCGCTTGAAGGCGACGGCGACGGTGGGGTTGGTGAAGCCGGCGGATTCTTCGGCGGCGGCTGCGGGGCGGGCTTTGGTTTTGCCGTTACTGCCGGTTTCTTTGGCGGCGCTGCCTGCTTTTTTGGCGGTGGCGCCTGCGCTTTCTTTTTGGCTACCGGCTTTGGCGCTGGCTTTTTCGGCGCGGGTTTTTTCGGGGACGGCTTTGCCGGCTTTGCTGCTTTCGCCGGCTTTTTTGGCGCCGGCTTCTTTACCGCCGCCTTTTTTGCCGATTTGGACGGCTTTGCTGCCGGCTTTGCTGCTGCTTTTTTTGGTCGCTGAGGCTTGGCTGCTTTTGGCTGTTTTGGCTTTTGCTTGATCGCCATGCGTCATCTCAGTCCTCAGGCGGTCAGTGTAGCGTCCTTAAGTGACTGAGTCAATGGAGGTTACGCTTTATTCAGCGTTTGACCCATCAAACATGGAGCATGCCCACGTCGCCTAAGTGACTGAAAAGGGGCAGCTTACCGGAATTGCAACCTGCACTGAAACTTGTGCATCAAACGTCGTCGGCCGGAGCGCTCGCGACAGCTGAGGTCGCCGCACTGCTGGTTTCCTCGAATAGTGGTTTGGCGTCGATTGCGAGGAACTCCCTGGCTTTCGGGGTGACGG
>Ga0075421_100000118_pt1 | contig 66042 bp, 50 predicted proteins | sample SoiMetdeltSBSDD5_FD_75292 | JGI IMG/M metagenome (GOLD analysis project Ga0075421, IMG submission 75292) | Bulk soil microbial communities from a Populus tree surrounding site in Tennessee, USA - Soil MetaG P. deltoides SBSDD5 | ecosystem: Environmental > Terrestrial > Soil > Tree plantation... | reverse complement strand
TTGACGGGCGCTCGGTAAGTGTGTAGGTTTTCAGGCACGGACGATTAGCTCAGTTGGCAGAGCACCGGCCTCACATGCCGGGGGTCACTGGTTCAAGTCCAGTATCGTCCACCACCTTGGCGCGCGGGGACGGCTCGATCCGCCCCGCGCGCCGCTGATTGTGAGCGGCCTCAGCAGGAGCGGCGGCCCCCCACGAAGAGGATTCCAGCATGGCGCGCAACGAGGATCCGCCGGTCCTGCCCCCGTCCGAGGGCGCGCTGCGGGACATTTTTCGGCTCAAGTACGGCGAGCCCACGTCGACGGGCTGGGGGCCGCGGATGCGGCTGAGCGCGGGCTACTTCAACCCCGACGACCACTACGAGGCGCTGATTGCATCTCTCGTGGGCGAGGGGACGCGGTGGCTCGACGTGGGATGTGGGCGAGACATCTTTCCCAGCAACCGCGCCTTGGCGCGGCGGCTAGCCGATCACTGCCGGCGACTCGTCGGCCTCGACCCCGACGTGACCATCGAGGAGAATCCCTTCATCCACGAGGCCGCCCGCGTGCCCCTCGAATCCTACCAGAACACCGGCGAGCCCTTCGACCTCGTGACGACGCGCATGGTCGCCGAGCACGTGGACGACCCCGTTCGCTTTGCCGCCTCGCTGGGCAGGTGTCTGCGTCCGGGGGGCCTCGCGGTGATCTACACGGTCGACGGCAAGTCGCCGGTTCCCGTCCTCACTCGGCTCGTGCCGTTCTCGTTTCACCATGCGATGAAGCGCGTAATCTGGAGCGTCGAGCGAAGGGATACGTTCCCCACGCGCTTTCGGATGAACTCGCGAGGCCGGCTACGGGCGCTCATGGAGGCTGCAGGATTCGAGGAGCGCCTCTTCCTCCGGCTCGACGATTGCCGTACCTTCAGCGGGTTCCGCCCCCTCCTCCGGCTCGACCTCGCCTTGCGCGCGGGCCTGCGCCGTGTCGGCCTCGGGCACCCCGAAGCGTGCCTGCTGGGCGTGTACCGGCGGTCAAGCGGTGGGGGCGAGTAGGAGGGAGCCCGATCAGGGCGCCGATGATGTCGTGCCTGATATCCAGGAAGGCGAAGGAGCCCCCCAACAAGCGCGTGCTGTGGCCGTGAGACTTCGCCAAGATCCTGGCTCGGCGCACCGCACGGCACGGCTCAAGAGGTCGTGGGGAAGGCCCTTGAAGCGCGCGTCCTGTACCTGCTCGTCGACCCAGCTCTCGAAGGCATTGCCGGAGTAGTTGCCCCTCCATCAAGAGCCCCCGGAGCGATATGTCATTGAAGGCCGCAAAGTCGGTGTCCAGGAGCTTGGCGTAGCTGCGGTTCACGCGCCAGCCGGCGGCGAGCAGGGCGCCCACGATGCTGCCAGCGCGCCTACATAGGCGGACAGGCGCACCCCCCGGGCTCATGACGCAATATTTGCGTGGAATCACCTAGATGCACGACATTCCAGCCCGTTCGCTCAGTTGCAATATCGTGTTAGAGTTTTCTCCGTGCCCACCTCTTGCGGCCGCGAGTTGTCCCGCGCGATGACGCGTCGCTCCCAACCTGCCTCGCTGCTCGCCGTCCTCGTCGTCCTGCTGACGCTCGCGGGCGGCGTGGCCTGCTCGCAGAGTCCCGAGGCGAAGAAGCAGAAGGCGGTCGAGAGGGCCAGCGAATACATCAAGGACGGCAAGGCGAACGAGGCCATCATCGAGCTTCGCAACGCCCTGCAGATCGACAAGGACTACGTGCCCGCCCTGCGCACGCTGGGCCGCGCGTACGCGTCGAAGTCGTGGCACGCGGATGCCGTTCGCGAGCTCGGCCGCGCCCAGCAGCTCGCGCCCGACGACATGGAGATTGCCGGCGAGTTGGCGCGCTCTCAGGTGGACCTGGGGTTGTGGAAGCAGGTCGAGGAGCAGTCGGACCGTATCCTCGCCAAGTCGCCCCGCAGCGCCCTCGGCCTCTACCTCAAGGCCACTGCGCGCCTGGGAAATGGCAAGCCGCAGGAGGCGCTCGCCCTCGCCGACGATGCGGCGAAGGGCGAAGGGGGGCTGCCCACCGACCTCCCGCCGGTGCGGGCGGAGGCGCTCGTCCGCCTCGACAAGCTCGAGGATGCCGACAAGGCCTACCGCACGGCCCTGGCCGCCAATCCCAAGGACCGGCGGGTCCTCGCCGGGCTGGCGGCTCTCGAGTTCCGTCGGCAGCGGTTCGAGGAGGCCAAGAAGCTCTACGCGGAGGCCCATGCCCTCGCGCCCCAGGACCCGCGCGTGCGGCTCGGTCTGGCCGCTACCACCGCCGTGCTGGGTGACGTGAAGGGCGCGATCAAGATTCTCGAAGGGGTGGAGCCGCGCGCCCGCAGCGCCGCGGTGCTGGTCGCCCTCGGCAACTACTACCTCCGCGACAATCGCCCCAACGACGCCATCGCCGTGCTCGCGCCGGTGGTGGCGCGGGCGCCGCAGTTCGCGGGTGCCCGCCTCCAACTCGCGGCCGCCTATCTGGCAGCCAACTCTCCGCAGCAGGCGATCGGCCACCTCGAGGACCTGCGGAAGACGGCGCCGAACCATCCGGTTGTGCAGATCCGTCTCGCGCAGGCCTATAATCGCGTGGGCCGGTTCAAGGACTCGCTCGCGGTCCTGGACCCCAACGCGAAGACCTTCGAGAAGGCGCCGGGCTACCACCTCGAGCGCGCCCGCGCGCTCTTCTTCGTTGGTCGCGTCGACGAGGCGTATCGAGCGGCGAGCATCGCCCAGTCGCTCGCCCCCCAGTCGGCGCAACCGCTCCTGCTCATGGGGCAGATGAAGGCCCAGCAGGGCGATGCCAAGGCCGCCCAGGACCTCTTCACCAAGGCCGCGGAGCTGGATCAGGGGTCCATTCCCGCGCGCCTCGCGCTGGGCCGGCTCCGGGCGTCCGAACAGGACATGGAAGGCGCGCTCGCCGAGTTCGACCTCGCCATGAAGACCGATCCCAAGTCGGTGTCGGCGGCCCGGATCAAGGCGGCGGCGCTCATCCAACAGAATCGCGTGCGCGAGGCGGTCCAGTTCATGGAAGGGGCGGTGAAGGCCGAGCCGTCGGTTCCGGGCCTCTACGGAGTGCTCGCCGCGGTTTACGGGCGCGATAACCAGGTCGAGAAGGCGCGCGGCGCGCTCCAGAAGCAGCTCGAGCTGGCTCCCAAGTCGGTCGATGCGCGGGTGGGACTGGCGCGTCTCGCCATGCGGCAGCGGAAGGACGAGGAGGCGATGAGTCAGCTCCAGGCGGCGGTGAAGGACAACCCCGACCACATCGGGGCGGTGTTCCTCTTCGCCTCGCTGGCCGAGAAGCTGGGCCGCTACGAGCAGGGCGTGGGGCCGCTGGAGGCCGCCGTCAAGGTGCATCCCAACCAGCCCACGCTAGTGCTGGCCCTCGCCCAGCTTCACCTGCGCACCGGCCAGAACGACGCGGTCATCGCCGAGACCACGGCGTTGCTCCGCCAGTACCCCGAGCTCCAGGTCGCCTTGCCGCTACGGGCGCAGGCGCACATCGCCAAGCGCGATGGCGTGGCCGCGCTGCGGGACCTCACCGAGCTGGCCCGGGCGCGTCCGAAGGACCCTCTTCCCCAGTTCCTGCTGGGTCGGACCTACGCAATGATGGGCCGCGTTCCGGAGGCTCAGGCCGCCTTCAAGGAGGCGCTCAAGCTCGATCCCAATCACCAGGCGGCCAAGCAGGATCTGGCGTTGCTGAGCGGCGACAAGCCAGATCCCGCCGTCGCCGCTCGACGCCTCGAGGCAGCCCGCGCCCAGGCGCATCGCGATCCTCGCGACGTCTCCGCCCGCGAACGACTGGCGCAAGCCCTGCTGGCGAACAACCAGCCCAAGGAAGCGGAGGCGGAGGTCAAGGCGCTGCTCGACATGGCGCCCGCCCATGTGGGGGGCAACCTCCTCATGGCCCGGCTCCGCTTCCAGCAAGGCCGGGCGGACGACGCCGTCAACCACCTCCGGGCCGTACTCCGGACGAATCCGAACGACCTCGAAGCCAACGTGACGCTGGCGCGCTATCTCTATCGCCAGAACCGGCGCGAGGAAGCGCGGCCACTGTTCGAGACGGCGCTGCGTATCAATCCCACCATCCCCGACGTCCAGTTCGACCTGGGCGTGCTCTATGCCCAGACCGGCCGGTACCAGGACGCGATGCGCCTGGTGGACGAGCTGGCGAAGTCCCATCCCAAGAGCCCACTTCCACCCACGCTGAAGGGGCAGATCCTCCTCGCTCAGCGCAACGTCAAGCCCGCCGCCGACGCCTTCAGCGCCGCCATCGCCCTTGGGGGGAATGTCGCGGCCGCCCACCGCGGCCTCGCGCAGACGCTGGAAGCGCAGGGCCTGACGGATCCCGCGATCGAGCACTACCGGAAGGCGCTGGCCCAGAGTAATGACGTGATCGCGCTCAACAACCTCGCCTGGCTGCTCATCGAGAAGCAGCCCGACGAAGCCTTGGCCTTGGCGACCAAGGCCCATGAGCTGGCGCCCCGGTCGGGCGAGGTCTCCGACACACTGGGGTGGATCCACTATCGGCGGGGTGCCTATCTCGACGCCGAGAAAGCCCTCGCTCAGGCCGAGCAGCAATCCCCAGGAAATGCCCAGATCAAGTATCACCTGGGGCTGACTTACGCCAAGCTGGGCAAGAAGACCGACGCCGTCTCCACCTTGCGCCGGGCTGCCCAGATCGACCCTAAGCTCGCCCAGTCCGCGAAGATCGCGGACCTGATCAAGGAGCTGGGCGGCTAGACGCGGTTATTTCTGCCGTTGGGCGAGGTTGAGCATACTGTCATTAGCCCGACGGCCCTGGGTGCCAGATGGTCGACATCGCGCGCAAAAATCTGCTCCACGACCGCACACGGTTCATCATCACCGTGGTGGGAGTTACGTTCTCCGTCGTCCTGATTTTCTCGCAATTCGGAATCTACCTTGGCTTCATGGAGAACGCCTCCATCATCATCGACAACACCCAGGCCGATATCTGGGTCACCTCGAAGAACTCATCGAACTTCGACTTCCCGGTTCCCTTCAACGAGCGCAAGCTCAACAAGGTGCGCCAGACCACCGGGGTGGCGTGGGCCGACCACCTGCTGCTCGGCTGGGCCAACATGCGACGCCGGGACGGGGGGCAGGAGAACATCGAGCTGGTGGGATTCAACCCTGAGACCGGCGTGGGCGGCCCCTGGCGGCTGCTGGCGGGCGAGCTCCAGGCGGTGAAGGCGGGCAAGGCCATCATCGTCGACGAATCGGCCTTCCCCAAGCTGGGGAATCTCAAGGTAGGGGACCAGGTTGAGATAAACGAGCAGAAGGTTCGGGTGGTGGGCATCAGCCAGGGCGTCCGGGGTTTCACCACCGCGCCGTACGTGTTCACCTCGTACCGGGCCGCCCAGGACCTCGATCCCTTCTCGCGCGACCGCACGGTGTTCATCGTTGCCCGCGTGGAACCGGGCTACGACCCCCAGGAGGTGGCGGCCCGACTGCGAGAGATCCGCGACGTGGACGTCTACACCCGTGACCAGTACTCGTGGAAGACGCGACTGTACTGGACCTGGGAAACCGGTATCGGCGTCGGCTTCGGCCTCACCGTCTTCATGGCCATTGTCGTCGGCGTGGTGATCGTGAGCCAGACCATCTACAGCGCCACCATCGAGCACCTGCGCGAGTTCGGGACGCTCAAGGCCATCGGGGCCACCAACCGCGACGTGTACGGCATCATCCTCAAGCAGGCCCTCATCAACGCGCTGATCGGCTACGCCGTCGGCCTAACCCTCACCCTGCTCGCGGTACGGAGCCTCGGGGCCACCGGCATGGTGCTGGTGATCCCGCTGGGCCTCATGGCCGCCGTCTTCGTCCTCACCCTGGCCATGTGCGCCACCGCCTCGGTGGTGTCCGTCCGCAAGGCCCTCAAGGTCGACCCTCTGGTCGTCTTCCGGTCGTGAGTACAACCGTCGAGGCGGAGCAGCTGACCAAGATCTACCAGGAGGGGGCCTTCCAGGTCCCCGCCGTCCAGGACGTGACCCTCACCGCCCGCGCCGGCGAAGTGGTGGCCATCCTTGGGCCGTCGGGGAGCGGGAAGACGACCCTCCTATCCATGCTGGGCTGCATGCTGCGCCCGACCTCCGGCAGCGTCACCATCCACGGGGAGTGCGTATCCGACCTCGACGAGACGCAGCTCCCGTGGGTACGGCGCCGCTATGTGGGCTTCATCTTCCAGAGCTTCAACCTCTTCGCCGCGCTGTCCGCCGCCGAGAACGTCGAGGTCGTCCTGCAGCTCAAGGGCCTCGAGCGCAGGACGCGACGAGGTGAAGCGCGGCGTCTGCTCGACCTCGTGGGGCTCGGCAAGCGGGCCGACTTCCTGCCGCGCGACATGTCGGGGGGCGAGCGCCAGCGCGTATCGATCGCGCGGGCCCTCGCCGGCGATCCACCCCTCATCCTCGCCGACGAGCCCACCGCCAACCTGGACGCGAAGAATGGAGAACAGGTGATGAAGCTGCTCCATGCCGTGACGCGGTCGGACGGCCGTACCGTGATCATCGTCACCCACGATCACCGGGTGATGCCCTACATCGATCGCAGCGTCCGCATCGAGGACGGGAGGCTGGTGGCGTGACGCCGATGATCAGGCGCGCGGCCGTGGTGGCGGCCCTGCTGGTGGTGGCGGTGGCCGCCTTGGCGTTCGGCTACACGGAGTGGCGACGGGACCGCGGCGAGGCGTCGGTGATCGTCCGCGTGGGTAATATCCGCCAGACGGTGGCGGCGATCGGCCGCATCGAGCCCTTCACCGAAGTGACCCTCGCCAACAAGATCCCCGGACGCATCCGCGAGGTGCTCGTCAAGGAGGGCGACCTCGTCAAGCGCGGCCAGGTCGTGATCCGGTTCGACGACGCCGAGCCGGCGGCCAGCGTCCGGATGTCCGAGGCCCGGATCCGCACCGCCCAGGCGGACGTGCGCCGGGCCGCCCGGGGGCTCGAAAGCGCCCGCGCCCGCTGGGTCGAGGCGAAGAGCGGCGCGCGACCGCAGGAGATCGAGCGGGCGCGGGCCGAGGTGGCGGAGGCGCGGCAGAAGCAGCAGTTCTCCGAGGTGGAGCGGAGTCGTATGAAGCGGCTCCTCGACAGCGGCTACATCGCCAAGGCGCAGTACGACGCCGAGGTGACCAATGCGGAGGTGTGGCGCGCCCGCGTCCGCGCCGCCGAGCAGGCCCTCAACCTGCTCCTCGCAGGCCCCAAGGCGGAGACGGTGGCCGCGGCCTGGGCCCAGGTGCAGGAAGCGGAGGCGGAGCTGCGCCGGGCGGAGAGCCACGTGCAGCAGGCCCAGGCCGAGCTGGGCGTGGCCCAGGCGGCGGTGGGGTCCACCGTGGTGGAGGCGACCCTGGACGGCAAGGTCACCCGGAAGCTGGTGGAGCCGGGCGAGGGGGTCGACATCGGTATGCCGCTGATGGTGCTGGGCGACATCCAGAAGGTGATCGTGAAGGCCGAGGTGGACGAGACCGACGTCGGCAAGCTCTCCCTAGGCCAGCGCACCGAGATCACCGCCGACGCCTATCCCGGCCGGGTGTTTCCCGGCAAGATCTACGACATCGGACAGGCGGTTGGCAAGCGCAAGGTGCGCCCGGACGACCCCGCCAAGATCCAGGACATGAAGGTTCTCGAGACCAAGATCGAGGTCACCGAGGGTGCCGACGAGCTCAAGCTGGGCATGACGGTGGAAGTGCGCATACTCGTCTCCCACAGGGACAAGGTTCTCGTCGTGCCCAAGCGGATGGTGCCGCTGGGCGCTCGCGAGGCCACCGTGCGGGTCCGGGGCCCAAGCGGCGAGCAGGCGCGGGTGATCCGGCTCGCCTCCCGTGACGACGAGCACGTCGAGATCCTCGACGGTGTCAAGGAAGGCGAGCGGATCATCTTTACGACCAAGGCTCGCTGAGCGGCGTCACCCCCGCTCGAGGGTCAGCGTCCAGTAGTGTGTGGGCGTAGGCGTGCTCGTACCGGCGTGGCCGCCAATCAACAGCATGGCGCCGCTGTTGGAATCGACACCCGCCACGTTCCCTTTGAAGGGCGGACCGTTCCGGGGGATTGGAACGGACAACCACCGGTAGCCGGCGTCCACGTGGCTGATATACACCGCGATGGTGTCGCCAGCCAGGCCCGTCATATGCGGATGGATCAGCACACGGCGGATCGGGTCGAACACGAGGAGGACATCCGTCCCGGCGCCGTTGGCGAAATTGGGCGGCACGTAGCCCGCCGGGACGGGGAAGCGGTCGGCCGCGCCCGTATCCATGTTCACGCGCAGGAGGCGCCATTCCGTCACCTGCTGCGAGGTGCCATCCGGTTGCGTGACGCCAAGGGTCGACCGAGAGATCACATACACGTTGCGGCCCTGGACGTCGATGGCCGGCTGGCTCGACGTCGACCACATGTTCCGGATACGGCTGGCATCCGTGGGATGGCCGCTACCGAGCCGGAAGCGATCCCACGTGTTCGTGGCGAGGTGCAAGCGCTCCAGATTGTTGCCCCAGGCCCCGTCCCAGTGGAAGCGGACGACCATGTCCCGCGTCGGATCGTAGGCGCTGAAGTTCGACCCCTGATCGCCGCCGTAGCCGCCGAGCACGGTGGGGAACGGCCAACTGGGAAACTCCCAGCGGTTCGTCCGGGGATCAAAACTGCCCCCCTCGATCCTCACCTGCCCATCCGGAAGTGTCCTCTTCAGCACGCGGTCGTCACTCCGGCCGCAGACCGCCTGGGTCCGGGCGAAGCCGAAAAAGAAGCCGGGCATGATGATCGCCCGGTCGCGGCGGCTGTCGTACACCCACGTCACATTGTCGGGAAAGGCCGGCAGCCAGTCCGGATATGGTCGGCACATCGGCGAGAGCAGCGTGGCTGGCCCCCCCACCGTGAACGCCCAGACACTAGGATTTCCATTGTCAGCCCCGTCGCGGTCACCGCCGGTGAGGAGAAAGCGCCGACGCGTCGTGTCGTACGCCACTCGCGAGTGCTTGCCACCCCGGGCCATAGGACCGTACCCGGAGGCCCAGAGCGGGTAGGCGTTGAAGCGGGCGGAGAGATCGCTGTTCGGGACCGGCACCGTCACGGTGTACGGCTGGCGGGTGCTCGGCGGCGGCGGCGGAGTGGGTGAAGGACTGGGCGACGGCGACGGGCTGGGCGACGGAAGCGGAGTCTCGCTCGTCGGCGGCGACGGTGAGGGCGAAGGGCTCGGGCTCGGCGACGGCAGGGGGTTCGGCTCGGGCGGAGGCGTGGTGCCCGGCGGCGTCGGCGGGAGGCCCGCGGAGGAGCCCCAGGGCATGGTCAGCGCCCACACATTCTGGTTCGCATGGGGCACCACGTAGAAGAGCCCACCGCGCACGAACGCGCGCTTCCACATTCCGCGGTGATCCGGGAGAGGGGGCGTCACCCCCGATGGCGGGTCATAGCGTGTCCACCGGCACTTCGGCTGGCCGGCCAGGCCGCACCCGTTGGGTATCAACGTGTAAGCCGCGCCTCGCTGGCCGTCGGCGGTGCGGCCGAACGCGACGATGCGACCGTTGACAAAAGCGCCGCCCACGCCGTTCAGTGTCTCGATTGCCGTGTCGCCCTCGGTGAGGAGCGTCTGCTCTTTCGCCGCGAGGTTGGTGAGGTTCACCATTCGGATCGACGGGACGCCGCTGGTCTTCTTGTCGATCCGATACACCTTACGGCCCGCGGCATCGAGGAAGAGCGTCGACTGAAGCGAGGAGTCCCCACCGGTGGTCTGCGTGAAGAGCGTCGTGTAGCTGTCGGTCGAGGGGTTGTAGTGCACCCACTCGCTGTGGAGACGGACGAGGAGGCGGTTCGCCACCGGATCCCAGACCGTCGCGCAGCCGTAGCCGCCCGGCCTGACCCGCCGGCGCTCGTACTCCCGGTTAACGGGATTCCACGTCCACACCACCTGGGGGGAGGACGAGCCTCCCGGCGACCAGTAGATGCCGCCGCCGGAGTAGACGCGCTTGACCCCTGGCAGGTATGCCTCGCAGTCGTACGTGTGGACGGAAGCAGGAGAGCCGTCCGCGTACGTCGGGCCATACACGGAGGTGGCGGTGGGCGGAAGGGGCGTATACGCTCGGGACGTCTCGCGGAGCAGGAGCCAGCGGTGCGTCGCGAGATCGAAAGCGAAGACGCCGTTGTGCGCGGTGTCGGCATGCCCGCCGTGCCGCACGAGCAGCAGACGGCCGGAGTCGGTGTCGAGCGCGGCGCTGTTCCAGGCATTGATGATGGCGGTCGGGGTGGATGTCGAGCCGCCGCCGGGGAGAGAGGTAAGCAGCGAGCGGCCATCCGCGTGTTTCGCCTGATCGAACCGCGTGCCGGGGATCTCCGCCCACTGGGCCAGGGCCGGCGCGGCGGTGAGGACAATTGAGAACCCGGCGGAAACAAGCGCGCGGATCACGTTTCTCATGCGTTCGACCTCCGTGTGAGCGCTGCGCGAGCGAATGTTCTGCGATGCAGGCGCCTACGATCCGCACTACTCTGCCACCGCGTCCGCGCTATTCCAACAACTTCACGCGAATACCACACGAGGTGGCGATGATCCATCGGTGCTGGCCAAAACCGCCTTGCGCCAACGCAACTTAGCAGTTTAAGATCGATACGAGGCTCAGTCGTCCACACCTACCCACGAGGTGAGGGATTGGCAACGACGCAGGACAGCGGCCCCGATTCAGGTGGCGAGCCCAATGTTGTGCTGCCGCGACGCTACTTCGACTTCAAGCGCCTGGCGCCGACGAACGGGCTCTGGGACGACGTGCAGCAGCTCCGCTACGCCGTCTACTGCCTCGAGTGCAAGTACCTGGACGCGAGCCGGTATCCCAGCCAGCGGGAAACCGACGAGTACGACCCGCATTCGGTCCACTTCGCCGCCACCAACGAGCGGAACGAGATGGTGGCGACGCTGCGTCTCGTCCGCGATTCGAGCCTCGGCTTTCCCCTCGAGCAGCACGCAGGCGCCCTGTCGGCGGACTATCAGCGGCTGCCGCGCGACAAGACCGCCGAGATCTCGCGGCTGATCCTCGCCAAGAGCTACCGGCGCCGCGCCAACGACGGCCTCTACGGCCAGGAGCTGGGCGATCCGGCGACGGACGCCGCGGCGCAGGCCGAGGCGTCCTACCGCCGCAGTCAGTACCCCCTCATCCTCTTCGGGCTCTTCAAGGAGATGTACCTGGAGAGCGTGAACATGGGGCTCGAGTACTGGGTGGCCGCCATGGAGAGCGGGCTCCAGCGCATGCTGTCGAAGTTCGGGTTGGGGCTCCACCAGGTGGGGGAGCCGATGAGCTACTACGGGGAAGTGATCCCGTACTACGCGAGCATCCGTCAGCTGGAGCAGTTCCTGATGGACAGCCGGCCGGACGTGTTCCAGTTCTTCGCGCCGAGCCCCCAGAGCTGACATTCGGGTGAGCCTCCCCGAGATCCCGGAGATCCTCGCGTTCCTCCGCTCCGCAGAGCCGGAGTTGATCGAGACGATGGGCGAAGGGGCGCTACTCGCTTCCTTCCTCCGGGCGGCGGCCGAGGTGCCCGCCTACGCCGATCTCCTCGCGCGTCGCGGAGTCGATCCCGCCTCCATCACAAGCCTCGACACGTTCAGGGCCCGCGTGCCCCTGGTCGACAAGCCGTCGACCTTCGGCGCGTACCCGCTACACCAGCTCTTTCGCGGGGGCAGCGTGCAGGGGATCAAGTCCTTCGTGCCCAGCTCGGGACTCTCCGGCGCTTTTGCCTTCAGCGGGGACACCGCAGAGGGCCTCCAGCTCGCCGCCAAGAGCGCGGATCTGGCTTTCGAGTACACGCTCGGCTTCTCCAAGCGGCCCGCCCTGCTCATCAATACGTATCCGATGGGGCTGCAGGTCCCCACGAGCATGGCCGTGGTCAACACGGGGGTCAACGTCGACGTGGCGATTGCCATGGTCAAGGCGTGCGCGCCGTACTTCGCGCAGCTGATCGTGCTCAGCCAGCCCCTCTTCGCCAAGCGGCTCATCGAAGAGGGCCTCGAGCAGGGAGTGGACTGGAGGGCGCACCGGACCACCCTCGTCGCGGGGGGGGAAGGCTTCGTGGAGAGCTGGCGGACGTACGTGTCCGGCCTCCTCGGGATCGCAAATCCCGACGACCCGACCGACAGCTTCGTCGCCTCGTCGATGGGCGCGGGCGAGCTCGGGCTCAATCTCTTCCACGAGATCCCGGAGACCATACGCGTCATCCGGCGCGCGTACCGGGATCGCGGCTTCCGTGCCGCGCTTTTCGGTGTCGACCTCCCCTACACTCCGCACTTCTTCGTCTACTACCCCATGCGGAGCTTCATCGAGGAGATACTGGTCGAGGGCTCGCCGGTGGGCGAGCTGGCGGTCTCCCTGGTGAGCGCCGACGTGCCCATGCCTCAGTTCCGCTACCGCACCGGCGATCTGATCCGCATCGTCCCGTACCGAAGGCTGGCGGCCGCGCTGCGAGCGCACGCGCCCGATCTCGCCCCGCCGGCGCTGCGGCTGCCCTGCGTCGCGGTGTTCGGGCGCAAAGGAGGCCTGGAGATCGGGAAGAGGCAAATCGGAATCGAGCTGGTCAAGGAGGCCCTGTTCGCGGATTCCGAGGTGGCGCGGGCCGTCACCGGGTTCTTCGGCATGCGCGCGAGCGGGCCTGCGCTCGGGCTCGACGTGCAGCTCCGGCCCGGGCGGGCGTCAGCGAGCGACCTCCACGATCGTCTCCACGCCAGTCTCGATCGCTATGCGCCCGGGCTACCGAGCCACGTCCGTCTGCTCGGCCACGCCGAGTTCCCGTATCCCACGACCTACGAGCGCAAGCACGCCTATCTGACTCGCTGACCGGAGCGGCAAAACGTCAGCGCCCCCGCGAGCCTTCCGCGGGGGCGCTGTTTGGTTCCGCTACCAGGTCTGAGCGACTAGCGGCGACGGAGCCAGCCCGCCACCCCAAGACCGCTGAGGCCGAAGCCGAGCAGCAGCAGAGTAGCCGGAGCCGGCACTTCCACTGCCAGGAGGCGCATCTGGACGATGACCTCGCTGATCGCGTTCTCTTGGGTGCAAACGTTGGTTGTTGGATCGAGGCACGGCGTCGCCCCGTTGTCGACGGTCTGCCCAGTCCGCTCGTCGAAGGTCTCGTCTGGGAAGATGAGCCGGAACTCGACCTGATAGAGCACGCCACCCACGGTGACGAAGACCGGAGCGAGGTCCGCCGCCTGGAAGGTGAAGATGTCCACGCAGTCAGGTGCGCCCACCGGACACGGACCGGCGTTCAGCGTCTCGTTGAAGCCAAGGCGAACGAAGCCGGGGTCCGAATCCGCGCCGGACGGCGGATTCGTGTCCAGCGTCAGCAGGGTGTCGATGTCGATCTGGGTCAGCGAGCTGGACCCATCGCCGATGATTCGGTTGTAGTGCTGAAGGCTGGAGATGTCCACCCAGTCCCCGCCCACTGTGACCTGACCCGAGAAGACGTCGAGGTCAAGCGCGCTGCGGAAGGCCTCCGGGAAGAGCCCTGCACCCTCCTGAACCGGGCTCTGCGGAGCCACGACGCCGCTGAGCGCACAGTTGCCGTTGTGGTTACCGGAGTTGATGTTGCCGCAACCCCAGCCGATCTCTCCATAGGTCGCCACGCCGTTGTTTGGGCTGGCCGGGTTGTTCACGATGTAGCCGGTGGGGGCGAAGAACTCGACACCGCCGGACCCAGTGACGGTGTTCTGCTGGCTACCAATCGAGAAGCCGCCCACTTGGTTGAAATCCAGGACCTGCGCCGACGCGGCCAGCGGGCCGAGGGCGAGGCTCACCATCGCTACCGTTGCCGCTACCATCCACCTGCTTGTCCGCCTCTGCCTCATCGCTGCTCGCCTCCTTGGCACTGGGGTTTGTACCCGATTTTACGATTCCCTGCTCTGACGGAGTCATGTGCACCAGGCGTGCCATACATAAACGCCCGTATATTTCAATATTTAGAAGACAGTATTCTCGACCCATCGTGGAAATGGAAAGTCTCTTGACAGGCAGGCGGGGGGGGGTGATCTTACAGTCCCAGCCAGCGGGCGATGATGTTTCGCTGCATCTCGGAGGTGCCCGAGTAGATGGTGCTCCCCACCGCATCGCGCAGCGCTCGCTCCACCTCGAATTCTGTCATGTACCCATAGCCTCCATGTACCTGGACGGCTCCCAGGGCGGTCTGGACCAGCGACTCGCTGACGAAGAGCTTGGCCATGGCGGCGTCCATCGACACCGTCCGGGTATGCCCCAGGCGGGAGGCCGCCCGGTAGGTGAGCAGGCGGGCCGCCTCCACCTGCACTTTCATGTCCACGATGCGGTGGGAGACGGCCTGGAACTTCCCGATGGCCTGGCCGAACTGGGAGCGGGTGCGGGCATGCTTGATGGAGGCCTCCAGCAGGCGCTCCATGGTGCCCACCTGGCTCGCGAACAGGCAGACCCGCTCCCAGTCCATCGCGTGGGTGAACACCCCCGAGCCGCCCCCCACACCGCCCAGGATGGCCTCCGGGCCTACCCGGAGGTCCTCGAAGATCAGCTCGCCCAGGGGGGAGGTCCGGAGGCCCATCTTCTCGAAGCGCTGGCTGACCACGAAGCCGGGTGCGGTCGTCTCGACCAGGAAGGCGGTGACGCCGCCGTGATACCCCTTGGCCGGGTCGGTGGCCGCGAAGACGATGACGAGGTCCGCCACCGGGCCGTTCGAGATGAACGTCTTGGTCCCGCGGATGCGGAAGCCGTCGCCGTCACGCTCGGCCCGGGTCTTCAGGGCGAAGGCGTCCGACCCCGAGGCGGGCTCGGTCATGGCGTGCACGCCCACGAGCCGGCCGGAGCAGAGGCTCGGCAGGTAGCGGCGTCGCTGCTCCTCGGTCCCGAAGTGCCAGAGCGGCACCACGCAGGACAGGAGATGCGCGCAGATCGAGAAGACGAGGCCGCCGTCGCGGCAAGCATAGCCGAGGGCGTCCAGGGCCACCGCGGTGGAGAGCGGATCGAGCCCGCTTCCCCCGTACTCCTCCGGCACGGGCAGGCCCGGCAGCCCCATGTCCCCGCACTTGAGCCACAGCTCGCGCGGGAACGCCTGCTCGCGGTCGCGCTCGGTGGCGCCCTCGTTGAGGGTCTCCCGGGCGAAGCGGATGATGCTGTCGCGAAGCGTCGTCTGGTCGGGCGTGAGCGAGAAGTCCACTACGTCAGCTCCTTGAGCCGCTGATAGTCGACCTTGTCGGTCGAGGTCTTCGGCAAGGCATCGACGAACGCGAAGAGATCGGGGACCATGTAGGCGGGCAGGTTCTCCGCGCAGAAGCCCTTGAGCTGGATCAGCGTGGGGCGAGCGCCCTCCCGGCAGCTCAGGAAGGCCTTGACGCGCACGCCGGATTCAGTGTCCGCGAGCGCGATCACCGCGGCCTCCCGTACGAGCGGATGGCGATAGAGCGCGGACTCGATCTCGCCGAGCTCCACCCGATAGCCCCGCCGCTTCACCATGCGGTCCCGCCGGCCGAGGAAGACGTAGGTGCCGTCGGGCGCCTCCGTCACGACATCGCCGGTCCGATACCAGCGGCCGCCCTCGCGATCCGTCAGGAATGCCCGCTCGGTCTGCTCGGGCAGGCTCCAGTACCCCTGCATCACCCCCGGCCCGGCTATGCAGAGCTCGCCTTCCTTGCCCGGCGGCAGGGAATGCCCGTCCGGATCCACCACCCGCGCCTGGAGATGCGAGCAGACGCCGCCGATGGGGTAGGGCTCGGTCCGGTCGTCGGGAACCCGGCCGGGGATCTCGTAAAAGGTACAGACATTGGTCTCGGTCGGCCCGTAAAGGTTGAAGTAGCGGGGCCGCGGCACCAGGCCCTGTAGGAGCCGTAGGTGCTTGACGGGGAACACCTCGCCCGCGAAGAGGACGAGGCGCAGCGCGGAGAGGTCCAGGCGTTCGAGCCCGCCGTACTGCGCCAGCAGGCCCAGGATGGACGGCGCCGAGTACCACACCGACAGGCGCCGATCGGCGATGAACTGGGCCAGCCGCTGCGGATCCTTGCCGAGATCGTCCGCCACCAGCACCAGGGTCGCGCCGCGACGGAGGGTGAGGTAGAGGTCCAGGATCGAGAGGTCGAAGTGGAAGGGCGCATGGGACGAGCAGCGATCCGATGGCATTACCGAGAAGGTCTCCGAGCACCAGTCCACGAAGCTCAGCGCGTTCTCGTGGGAGAGCATCACGCCCTTGGGCTTCCCCGTTGAGCCGGAGGTGTAGAGGATGTAGGCGAGGTCGCCTGGGGCGGACTGTGCGCTCGTACTCGCCGGAGCGGCGGCGGAACGGTCTTCGCGGTCGAGGGCGGCGCGGAGACCCTCGCCCCCGCCGGCCTCGTCGATGACGAGCAGGGGCGGGACGCGGCCCAAGGCCTGCATCTCCGCCCGGAAGCGCTCCTCGAATCGCCGCTCGACCAGGGCCGCGGCCACGGTGCAGTTGTCCATGACGTAGGCGTTCCGCGGCGGCGGCGCGGTGGGGTCGACCGGCACGTAGGCCGTGCCCGCCTTCAGGGCGCCGAAGATCCAGGCCACGCCGTCGATGGACTTCCGGGTGTAGAGGCCGACCCGGTCGCCGTCGCGCACCCCCAGCGCGCGCAGCCGGTCCCGCACGCGATCGGAGAGCCGGTCCAGCTCGCGGTACGTGATGCTTCGCACCTGCCCGCGCTCGTCGAGGCTCGACTCCTCGATGGCCACCGCGTCGGGGTGGCGTTCCGCGGCCTGCCCGAGCACGGCGTGTAGCCCGGTCGCGCTCATGGCGGGGCGACTACATCTTCGAGGTGACGAGCTTGGTGATCTCCGCGATCGTGTCCATGTGATCGGCGTCCGCCTCGTGGGCCTGGATGGTGATCTTGAAGCGCTCCTCGAGAAACGCCACCAGCTTGATGGTGGCGAGCGAGTCCAGGATGGCGCCGGTGATGAGCGGAGTCGTCGCGGTGAGGTTCGCCGGATCTTCCCCGGGGAGGAACTCGCTCAGGATGTACTCCTTGATCGCGTCCGAGATGTGATTCATTTCCGTGCCTCCGGGGCGGCGATGAGCTGGCCGGCGTTCTGGACGATGGCCTCGTAAAGGCCGGCGGCGATGATCTGATGGCCGCGCACGTTTGGATGCGCGTCCCACTCCGCGAGACGGAGATCGGCGCCGGGAATGCCGCGGTAGATGCCCTGCAGGTCGAGCACCACGAAGCCCGCCGCTCGCGCCCGCTCGATCACCTCGGCGGCCTCCTGCTGCCAGATACCCGGGTAGATGTGGGGGAGAAACACGAGCACGGGCACCGCCCGGTGCTCTCGGCACGAGCGTACCATCTCTCCATAGACCCAGGAGATGATCTCGCCCCGATAGGGCTCGAGGCGCCGGAGCGCGGTGGTCTCATCGGTCTTCTCGTCGACGCCCGCCCGCCGCGCGACGTCTCGAAGGAACGGATACGGGATGGGGACGCCCTTGATGATGGACGTCGCCAGGTTCTGCACGGCGCCCAGCAGCTCGCGGCCGGCCGCCACGTGGAAAATGGCGCGGGCGCCGAACTCCCACACCTTGTCCAGCACCGCCAGCTGCTGCAGGGGCTCGTAGCCGGGCACGGCGAGGTTGAGGATCTCGTACCGGGAGAAGCCGGGAGCGGGCGGGGACTCATTGAGCCGCCGCTCGACGAGCGCTTCGAACACCTCGTCGTCGCCCACGCCCCAGCCCATCACTGTGGAGGCGCCGAGCAAGGCGATCCGGTAGGCACCCGGCGCCGGCGTCCGCTCGTAGTCGCGGTCGCGCATGCCCCAGCGATTCGTGTGGATGGGCCCGAAGCGGGTCTGGACGCCGGTGGAGGGGATCAGCTCCTTCTGCCGGAAGTCGCCCGTGAAGCGCTCCAGCCCCAGCCCCTGCACGTCGAGCCAGTTCTGGGGCTTGTTCATATAGACTTCCCACAGCTGGCTGTTGAAGCGATCCACCCGGATCAGATCCTCGTAGTAGCCGCGCTCGAGCAGCGCCATGTCCGTGCGGCTGAGCTGCCCGGAGCGCAGCGAGTTGATCATGCTCGCGCCCGCGGGGCCGAGCTTCACGTACACCGCCTGTATCCCCAGGAGCGAGAGGATCACCAGCGAAAGGACGCTGGTCAGCGTGGGCCAGGGGACGCGGCGCCAGCCTCGGACGGCGGCGGGGGGTCGCCCTCCCGTCCCGCCCCCGGAGACGGCGAGCACCGCCACCGCCGTGAGGACGGGCAGGAGCGCGTTCTTACCCGGGGGCGCGGGGTCGAACAGCGCGCCCCACAGCGCGAACCAGCTCGTGAACGAGTCTGAGGTCCAGAGCGACCATAGGAGGCAGATGGACGCGAACGTCGCCGCCACCTTCAGCGTCGAGCCCGCCGCCCCCCGCAGCGTCCACGTGCCCGCCGCGATGCGCCGCGCCCGGCCGTGGCGGGTCTCGTAGAGCGCGTTCACGACCACGAGGCCGGCGAGAATGGCCCAGAAGGCGGCGTCGGTCCAGATCAGGAGCACGCTCCCCCGCAGCCAGAACCACTGATACGCGTGCAGCGCCCATGTGGCGAAGAAGACGACGAGGGTCGAGATCACCAGCGCCCGCTCCGGCCCCAGACGCTTCAGCCGGAAGTAGAGCGGGTTGAAGAAGATCTTCAGCATGAAGTCCTTCCAGTAGATGTTGATCCGCCGCCAGAAGTCCGTGAAGCTCGCCGCGAAGTAGTAGCGGTGATGCGTCTCGGGCAGGCGGAAGCCGAAGAGATAGAGCATGCCCACGATCAGGTGGAACTGCCCCGACACCCGGAGGTAGAGGAGGAAGTTCGCCACCACGAACTGGCCGAAGGTGGCGGGGCTCTGCACCTCCGCGGGGGAAAGCGTCGCGTAGTAATACACGAAGCGATAGCAGATGAGGTGCACGACCCCGCGCGCCATCCAGTCGACGCCGGTCTGATAGATGCGGCCCGCATCGGCGTCGAAATACGTGCGCCGGAACGTCTTGAAGTCCACCACGGGGAACAGGGGGAAGCAGATGTTCGGCAGCAGGAAGAAGTAGGCGAGCGAGCGCGACAGTGAGAAGGGCGCGGTATCATGCCGCAGATCGTAGAGATACACGATGAGGCGGAACATGAACATCGACCCGAGGATGGGCCAGATGGCCCGCGACCAGGGCACGGACACCAGCTCAACGCGCAGCCCGGCGAGGGCGAGCCCGACCACCGCGATCGCCGCCACCCGGCCCCAGAAGGGAATGGGAAGATGGCAGAGGACAATCAACACTAGCCCCAGCAGGACAAGCCATGCGCCCTCCTGCACACCCAGCACGAGGGCGATGCCGGCGAGCGAGAGGGCGACGAAGAAATGCAGGCGCCAGCGCAGCGGCAGCCAGGCATGCACGGCGAACCCCGCGAACGTGAGCACGGCTAGGCGCACGAAGGCCGCGCTCTCGATCTGGAATTGCCGGATGATGACGCCCAGGAGGGCGAGCTGGGCCAGGATGAAGACGAAGGTCGCGACGCGCACTCGACCGGGAGGGAGGGCGGAGGCTCTGCCTCGACGAACTCCCGGAATCCCATTGGGCATCACCACACATTGTGCAACACTCAGTCAAGGCCCAACAAGACACTGCGGTCCCGAGAGAGCGCTGTGCAGAAACTACGTGAGAACGCGCGTGGAGACGGAACCATGAAGACGAAGAGGGTGGGCGCGGGTGCGGCCCTGCTCGTCATGCTGTGCGTGAGTCCCGCGGTCGCCGCGGACGCCGTCAGGCTCCCGTTCGACGTTCCCTTCGGCACGTGGCGAGAGATTCCAGGCACGAAGCTAAAGGACGCGTGGGCGTCCTGGGGGCTGCCCGAGCACCTCCCACAGGGCTCCGCCACGGGCGCATCGGCCATCATCACCGCGTGGAACTCGGGCGCGCTCGACACCAAGCGGGGCGTGTTCGTCATCCCACGCGCGGGCGGCCATGCGGACTGGGGGGGAAACCAGGTGGTTGGTTTCAACCTCAAAGACCTCAAGTGGCAGTACCTCCGCCCGTTCTCGCCGAACTACCCCCCGCTGAACCCCTCGAATCCCAAAGAGACATATATCAACCCATATTCCGACGGTACGCCGGCGAGCGTGCACACGTACGACGCCGTCGAGTATTTGCCGACGGTGGATCGCATCTGGAGCGCTGGCGGCATCTACCATTCGCCGGGCGGGGAGTCGTCGCCACCGAAGACCTGGTGGTGGAATCCCACGTCCACCGAGTGGGAGACGAAGGTCACGCGGCCGGGCGGCTACGGCACGTCCTCCCGCTGGCTGAAGTACATGGAGCGGCTCCTAGTACGGACGAGCAAGGCGCTGTACACGTACGATCCTGCCGCCGACTCCTACAAGGAGCAGTTCAAGCTCGCGCTGCCCGGCGACTCCTCGACGCTGGCGGTGGACGAAACGGAGCGCAAGGTATACCGCGTCGTCCGCGGCAAGCTATCCCTCATCGATATGCGTGACTTCGGCGGCAAGGAGCGCCTGGAGAGCGTCACCGGGGACACACCTTTCATGAAGCAGGGTGGGATCCCCATTCTCTTCGACCGTGGAAGGCTGATCGTCTTCGGCGTGGCCCAGGACCCGACGCGTGGAACCGTGTTCGTCATCGATCCAGCAACGCGGGTGGCATCGCGCCACGAGCCGAAGGACGACACCTTGCCTCCGCGTCCCACGCGTCAGGGAATGTGGAAGCGCTTCTTCGAGTACGGCGGCTACTATTGGGCCATCACGCAGTGGCACGAGAACGTGTGGGTGTTCAATCCGGGGCCGCAGGGCGTGACCGTCGTGCCGGGCGCGGCATCGGCGGCGCAGCGGGCGGAAGCCGTGGCGACAACCCCGGCAGCGGCGTCCGCGCCTCCGCGCGCTCCGGAGCCGGCGGCCCCCGCGCTCAGGGCCCCGAAGCCTGTTCCTCCGGTGACGCGCACGCCGGAGCCCGCGCGCGTCGTGCCGGCTCGCGCGTCGTCCACGCTCGCCCAGGCCAGTCCCGAGGCCACGCCGGCCCGCGGGCCCGGTCTGGACATCGCGAACCGGACCTGGGTGGCGCTGCCCCAGCCCTCCGTCGGGGCCGGACCGTCGGCGAGTCGCGGCAAGCACATGCGCCTCCTCCACGACTCGAAGCGCGGCCGCATGGTGCTCACCGGCGGCGACTATCCCTATACGCAAGGGGATGGCAACGCGCTTCAGCTCGTCTGGGCCATCGATCTCGCCAAGGGGCCCGCCTGGGAGCTGCTCCACGGCTGGTGCTCGCCGCCCGGTGGCGTGCAGCCGGCGCGACCCGACAACGTGACCTGGGTGTACGACTCCAAGCGCGATCAAGGCATCGTCATGCCCGCGTACTACTTCGGCCCCGCCAAGTGTCCGGACGTGGCGGAAGCCAAGGACGCCTACCTCTTCGACTTCGCCACCAATGCCTGGAAGAGCGTCCCGTGGTCCAAGCCCGCGCAGGGCTATGGTGGCGACCTCCATAACCACTTCGGCGTGTACGATCCGGTAACCGACTCGGTCTATCGCTTCTACATGCGCGGCGCGCTCAACATTCAGATCCTCGACCGCGGGACGAACAAGTGGGATTTCGTCCCCCTGCGCGGCTCTGCGGGCGACGCGTCGAACGATCAGCCGGCCATCGACGTCAAGGGGCGGAACATCTACGTGATCTCGCGGAAGCTGAAGGCGCTGCTGCGCTACTCGATCGACAAGGGAAGCATTGCCGAGACGATCCCGCTTCCGGAGGGGTGGGTGGGGCCCACCGGCGAGTTCGGGGGGTCGAACTTCGAGACGTATCTGGCATTCGACCCCATCAACCGGGTGCTGATGAATCCAGTCACCACGAACTATGGGGGAAAGATCCGCGGCGTGGGCCTCTACCATCCGGACGACAAGCGCTGGGAGTGGGAGCCGCCCGTCGAGGGCGTGAGCGGCAATACGCTGGGCTTCGACGCGACCAACAACGTGTTCCTCTTCCTGGGCCGTAGCGAGTCGCGCAGCATGTGGCTGTATCGCTACGGCCCCGGTCGCGCCCCTCGATGAGCCTCGCGGCGCTCTGCGGCGCCGGACGAGTGGCTCTCGAAGGGGCGGCCCGCGCGCTCGTGCTCGCCGTATTCTTGGGCGGCGCTTCCGGGGCGCCGAGCGTCGCGGCTGACAATAGCCGCCCCGGCGATCTCTGCGCCCAGATCAACGCGCTCGCGCCGGGCGGCGAGCTGGCGCTGCCGCCCGGCGACTACGCGGGCCCCTGCTCGATCCGTACCGGCGGCCTTCCCGGCCAGCCGATCGTCGTCCGCGCGAAGATCCCCGGCCAGCGGCCGCGCATCGTGTACGACGGCCGCCGGTCCAACGTCATCGACGTGCGGGCGGATCACGTGACGATACGCGGGCTCGCGTTCGGGCCGACCCACGAGGACATCGACGGCGTCCGCGTCTACGCGAGGGACGGCGTGATCGTCGAGGACTGCGAGTTCTCCGGGCTCGGCGGCATCGCGGTGGTGGCGAGCCATCACAGCAATCGCGGCCTCGTGGTGCGCCGGAACATTGTGCGGCTCAGCACGGCCACCGCCATGTACTTCGGGTGCCATGACGGCGTCGAGTGCGTCAACGAGGCGCTGCTCGTCGAGGGCAACTACATCCACACCGTCCGGGCGCCGGATCCCCAGATCGGCTATGGCATCCAGGTCAAGCTCAACTCCTGGGGGGTCATTCGCGACAACGTCGTGATGGACACCAAGGGTCCCGGCATCATGGTGTACGGCTCGCTCAACCCCGCGCAGCTGTCGCTCGTGGAGGGGAACCTCGTCGCCGGCTCGCTCCGCTCCTCAGGCATCATCGTGGGTGGGGGCCCGGCGGTGGTCCGGAACAACATCGCCGTCGGCAACGCGCTGGCTGGGGTCGGCCTGGAGGACTACGGCCGCCGCGGCCTGCTCCGGGGCGTCGTGGTGGCGCACAACACGCTCTACGGCAACGAGGGCGCGCCCCTCGCGGTGACCAGCAATGGCACCGTGGACGCCGCCGTCGTCAACAACGCCCTGCATGCGAGGGCGGTGGGCGCGATGGTGGCGCTGGCGGGGGCGGGGCTGCGGATGCGAGGCAACGTGAATTGCTCGAGCGTGCCGTGCTTCACGAACCCGGAGGCCCACGACTTCTCGCCGCTCCCCGGTGGCCCGCTCCTGGGCGCCGGGGTGAGCCGCGGCGACGTGTGGGTCCCCGCGATCGACTTCTTCGGGGTGCGCCGGCGCGATCCGCCCTCGGCGGGCGCGGTCGAGACGAGCGGGCCCCCGCTGCGCCCCGGTCCGAAGTTCTAGGCCGTCGTCTCCGCGCTCAGCTCGGCGCGCCGCGCGTGGATGTCGCCCCCCATCACCCAGCGCCACATTTGCCAGTAGAAGAGCCAGCGCCGTGCCGTCCGGGTCATGGGATCAGAGGGGCCCTCCGCCGCGAGGAGAGGGCGGACGGTCTCGGCGCTCAGGTCGGGATGGCCCGGATCAATCCGCTGTAGCGTCCGATGCAAGAGCACGGAAGGGCCGCCCGCAGTGGCTCGGCGGAAACCGAGGCGGCGTGCCGCCGCCGACACATAGTAGTGCTCCATCAATCGGCCGCGTAGGCGTAGCAGCGCATAGCTCAGATCGAGGCCCGTTCGGCCGGGGACGAGGATTCCCTCCGAGCAGAACGGAATCCGGGCCATGCTGGGGAAGTGGCGTCGGAACAGCTCCAGCGAGAGCCGGCCCCCTTCCTTGAGCTCGTACGGTATCCCCGCGGTGAGCCCCCAGAGCTCCTTGGAGAGGCCGGGGATGAAGGGCAGGAGGTCGTTCGCATATACCTTGAGGGGATTCGGCCCGGTTCGGTTGCGCATGCGGCTCCGCGTGACGAACTCGGCGACGCCAAAGGCGTCATCGGAATAGCGCTCGGGCGTCCTCCGCATGCAGTCGCGGAGACCGGTCTCCATCGCGTCGGCGATCGGTGGAGCGAACACCGCGCGAATCGCCTGCCACAGGGTAACGTTGAGCGCATCCGTCTGCGTGCGAAAGAAGGGCTCGAAGCCGCCGCCCTGCTGATGGGGGGTTCGGAGCGTGTAGTTGGGCGCGACGCCTTCCCATACCGCTTCCGCGCGGCCGGCGATGCTGGAGGCGAGCTGGGCGATGAACAGCCCGAAGCTCGTGGTGGTCACCTCGTTCATGATCAGGTAATCGACGTAGGCCGCCGACGAATAAAACCCGGGCACCGGGGGCACCATCGTGTAACGGAACCCGAGGGCTCTTGCCACGCGGATCGCAAGCTCACCGTCCGCGTCGTCCTGCTCGTCGGCGTGAGACAGGATCAGGCTATCGGGACGGGCGCCCTCCGCCGCGAGAGTCGCGGCGATGAGCCGCGAATCGAAGCCGCCGCTGAGGAGGATCGTCGCGCTCGCGCGATGCGCTTGGTACGCGAGCAGATGGCGACGGAAGGCCGCCACCACCGCACCGGTGTCCACGCCGTCGAGAGTGAGGCCACGCTGGGGGTCCGGCCAGCGCCAATATCGCGACTCCTTCCGCTGGCGCGTCACTGCGTCGAAGACGATCACCGTCGACTCCGGCACCCGGCGAACGCCCTTCTGCGATGTAGCATCCTCCGCGAAATGGCCCAATGCGGCCAGCAGCCCCCAGCCCAGGGGGTCCATCTCGACGCGCTGCCCCGCGCCGGCGACGACTCCCTTCAGCTCGGAGGCGAGTACCAGACCCGCGCCGACGTCGACCTCGTAGAGCGGCTGCATGCCGAGGAAATCGGTGACGACCACGAGCGTGTGGTGCGCCGCGTCCCAGTGGACCGCGGCGAAAGCGCCATCCAGCGTCGGCAGCTCTCGTGCGGCGTACGCATAGTCGCCCCCGAGTACCCCGGCCAGGACCTCGTCCAGTGGCCGGTCGAGGCTGACGGGGACACCGGCGATGAGCAGCACGTTGCCCGATGGGTGACGGCGACCCAGGTGTGCCGCGGTGGCGGGTGGGGAACACGCGAGGCATCCCAGGACGCCATACGACACGTCGAAGACCCGGGGGTGGTGGTGGTCGCGCAGCCGTTGCGCCTCCAGCATACGGAGCGCCATCGGCATGGATGCGGGCCCGTCGGGTCCGAGGCATACCGCCAGCTTCAGCGGCGATAGCGTGTGGTCCATCGTTGGCGCCGACGATGGGTCTCGGGAAGATTCGAGGGCGCCCATACGCGTGAAGTGTAGGGAACTAGGGGTGGGAAGGCAATCTCGCTTCACGGTGACCCGGGGCCAAGAGGGGGCAACACCCCGCGCTGGCGCCCCACTCCCTTCGGGCGCGGTCAGAAGATGCCCCACCTCCTTGCCGGTGCTCAACCTTCTGGCGCCGGCGACCCGGGCGGGCGAGGCACCGTCTTGAAAAAGGAACATCTGTACCGCCAGAGCGAGGCATCGGCGCTCGCGACCTGGGCGGGCCCGATTCGCGAGCATCCACGCCCTAAAGTCCTCCGCCTGGGTGCATAATCTGGCTCATGGGAATTGGGAAGCTTCTCCGCCGAGCGACTGAGCGTGTACTGGACGTCACCGTCATCAGCGCGGTACGGCACGTGCGCCCGTTCCAGAAGGTCGTCCGCTACGTAGCGCAGGAAACGCCGATCCATCTGTCGTTCGCGCACGCGCGCCGCGCCCGCTATCTCCAGCTCCGCGCGGCATTCATCGAAAACGGTTCCGGCTCTCGATACGATCGCGTTCTCCGGACCCGGCTGGTCGAGAAGTTTGAGCACGTCGATCGCGGGGTCCCCTCCCTGACGAGCCCCACCGACGGCCTCTTTCTTGCCGAGGCGGTACTGTCTCTCGAGCCAGACGGCGATCTCGTGGAGTGTGGCTGCTACCAGGGCGGCAGCACAGCGAAGCTGTCCCTCCTTGCCGAAGCCGTCGGACGCCGGTTGCTTGTCTTCGACAGCTTCGCCGGGCTGCCTCAGGCGTCCGGGGGCGAGTCGAGGGATTACGACGTGCGTTTGTCACGGAAGCCCCGATGGGATTCCGGACGATACTCGAGCGGACTCGACGTGGTCAAGGCGAACGTCGCGCGATTTGGGGCTCTCGCCACGTGCCGTTTTCATCCCGGCTGGTTCGCGGACACCCTGACCGATGCGAACCTGCCCCGCCCGGTGGCGCTGGCCTTCACCGACGTGGACATGGTCGGGTCGGTGCGGGACTGCCTGACCGCGCTGTGGCCACGTCTCGCCGAAGGTGGGGTCCTCTTCTCCCACGACGTCACCTTCTTCAAGGTGGTCCAGCTGTTTTCCGACGTGGACTTCTGGCGCAAGTTTCTGGGCACCGCCCCGCCCATCCTCTTCGGGGCGGGGTTCGGGATCTGCGACGACTCGCCGCACCTGGGCTTCTGCGTGAAGGCCCGAGATCTCGATCCCGACTACGTCTCGCGTCTCCTCCTCTACAAGGGCCTGCTGGGCGGCGTCTGACCCGGGGAGAACCCCCGCGTGATTCCCCTCCGCTCGAGTACGCTGACATCCGCGCCGGCCTCGATTTGGGCTAGGCACGGCCTTAGGCGCGATACATCTCCAGGAATCGTTGCTTGAAGTTCTGTTCGAGGGCCATCGGGATATGGCCGCCCCAGTTGTCATTGCCCTCGATGATCAGCGGGCCCCTGTCCGTGATGGCGATATCCCAGCCGATCGAGTGGACGGCATAGAAGTATCCATGGAGCCGGACCGCGAGCTCAACCGCGTCATGGAAGTAAGGGATCTCAAAACCGGAAAAGCGCACCCCAGTCTGCGGATGCTCACGGACCTTGCTGCCGTACCCTGGCTTGAACAGGCCTTCCCCCCGCAGGCGCCCGCTCTCGCGATCGATGCCCACGAGAATGCCGCCGGCAGACCAGTTGTCCAGGTTCTGGCCATTCGCACCGACTTTCAACCCGGCAGAAAACACCCGGACGGTGCCACCGTTGTTGAAGGTCATCAGGCGTATCGTGTTGAGCGAAGGTGGGTGAAGCTCGCTCATCGTCGCGTGCTGGCGGACGCGCTCTTGGATGAGGTACTGATGGACCTGCAGTCTATCCTTCAACTGCGCAGGGGTGATGGCTTCGTCGTTGATAAAGAGCCTGCGATCGCGGAGCCTCAGTGGAAACGCGCCCTTGCCGCTGAGGCCGCTCAGTCTCTTGCAGAACGCGTCGAAATGGAGATCCTCGTCCCGCACGAGGTCCTCCAGCGGTGCGGTCTTCCTTGGGCTCAACCACGTAACCGAGGCCTGGTCAACGATGGCCAGATTCTTGGGAGTCGGGAAGCCCAGGCTCGACACGAACTGGGAGAAGACGAACTTGTCCTGAAGGAGGCAGATGTAATTGCAGCCGCCGCCCGCGGGGTAATAGTTCCTGGAATTCCTGATGCGACGGAATGCGCGATGCGACAGGTACTGATCCATGTTGGCGTCCCGCCGGTCGAATCCGTAGACGTAGTAGTACTCGTTGAATTCGCGATACCTGAGCAGCCATGCCAGCAGGTCGACCGCGATACGGGGCTTACTCTTTCGCGGCTCCGAGGGAAAGTGTGACTGAGAATACTTAGGGTTGAGGATCATCCGCGGTATCTGGCGGGCGTCATGCCACAACCGGGCACCCTCTCTCAGTAGCGCCCTTAGGTCCGCGATCACGTGTCGTTCCCGTGAGTCGCGCACCTTTTGTATGGTTTCATCATCGCCCGGTCAGAGCGGCCCACATTGACGAGATTCTACGATCACCGGTGGCCCGACCCAACCTCGCGGCTCTTGCGAGCAACGATAGCCTCTCCTGGCACCGGAGCGCGCACATGGGCGCCAGCGGCTTGACGACCGTATTTTGGCCGCGGGCCTCGGCCGTCGCGCGTGCAGGCCCTCCGGTCACCCAGCTGCTCCAGGTGAAGCTGGATGACCATGATGACCATGCCCCCGGTGATCAGGAGCAGGTTGCCCGACGCGCCGTGCCGACCCCAGCCGCTCGTCCGTTCTCGGGGGCAATGTCGCCAGTCAGCCGATGGTGCCGCCGTCCACCGAGACCACCTGAGAGTTCTGATGGTCCCGCAGCCGCTCCGTGCTCATCTTCGACGGATACCACTCGCGCCCGACGCCGCGTCGTGTACCCAGACAAACCGCCAGCTCCACGGGATGTGCAGTGTCAACGCTCGAAGCCGCCGAGGGCAAGTGGCTGAAGGGACTCCCGCAGGCCATGTCCTTTCTAGCAGTGTAGCGAGGCGGCGGCGCAAAGGCAAACAGAGAGATGGCGCACGCATGCCGATGATGCGAAAATGAAAGAAACCACGAGAAGGACGGGGACATGAACCGCCGAGAGTTCTCCAAGCTCCCGCCCCTGACCCAGATCCCGCGAGTGATCGATCCTTCCCCTGACGTGTTCCATCGCTACTTCGTGTGTCAAGGCGCCCCGGTAGTGCTGGTCGGCAGTCGTGTGTTCGAGGGCGGCCCGCGGACGCTGGACGGTATCCTCGCCGACGGCGGAGACAAGGTCGAGGTCAGCGTCCGGGGCGGGGACTACCTCACGCCCAGCAAGCGGCTCCGCGAGCGGATGTCACTGGGTGAATACGTCGAGAAGGTTATCCGTCCCTGCGAGGCCGGCGCGGCCACGGATGGCGATGGTGAGCCCCTCCCCCCTTACTCCGGGAACACCCCGCTCTCGAAGAGCGAGTTCGCGGCGCTGGGCTTCAGGTATCCCGAGCCGTTCGAGGGCAAGTCGTTCGAGTTCCCGCGCCTGTGGATCGGCCCCAAGGGGTCGATGACGCCGCTGCACTACGACAGCCGCGACAACCTCATTTGCCAGTACGTGGGCACCAAGGACGTGCTCCTGTTCCCGCCAAGCCAGATCCGGTGGCTCTACGCGAAAGGGCTTGCCCCGACGTGGAGCGGGGTGACCGATCCGCGCCACCCCGATCTCCAGGCCTATCCGCTGTTTGCCCGCGCGCGCGGGGTGCGTGTGACGGTCGGCCCCGGCGAGCTGCTCTACCTGCCCGCGCGATGGTCTCACTTCGTGGTGAATGTGGACACCTCCGTCATGGTGAACTTCTGGCCCGAGCATTCCCTGCCGCAGCGCGCGGAGATCGCCGCGCGGGAGTTCGCCGAGCGGGTGACCGGGCGGCTCAAGCGGGCGCGCCGCCGCCTCGGGATGAGCCCCTAGCCCCGTGGGGGCGGCTCTCCGGCTGGCGCGCGACGCCGCGTGGCGGGGCGCCGCGCTCCTGCGCCGCGCACGCTACTTCACCTGGAGCCTCCCGCGATCGCCCCGCGAGCTGACGAGCGCGCTCCGCCTGCTCGGCGTCTACCGACAGCGCGGCTGGATGAGGTCCGCCGCCGCCGACCGGCCCCTCGACCGAGACGGGGAGCCGTTGCCGATGCTGACCTACCCGGCGATCGACTGGCTCGATGCCGTGCTGCAGCCCGGGAACCGCGTGTTCGAGTACGGGATGGGCGGGTCCAGCACCTGGTTCGCGGCCCGCGTCGCTCACGTCACGAGCGTGGACCACAGCGCCGACTGGGCTCGGAGCCTCCGCCTCCCGGCCAATGTCACGGTGCGCGTGGCCTCCTGTGGCGGCGACGTGCTGCGCGCGGCGGCCAACGATCCCTACGTCCGCGCCGTCTCCGTGGGGAACGAGCGCTACGACGTGATCCTCATCGACGGGATGGCCCGGCTCTCCTGCGTCCCCGTGGCCCACGAGGCGCTGGCGCCGGACGGACTCATCGTCTTCGACAACGGCGACAAGCCGGACAACGCCCCCGCTCGGGAGCAGCTCATGGGCTGGGGATACACGCGCATCGACTTCTGCGGCACGCGACCCGCCTCCGCGTTCCTGGGGTGCACGTCGGTCTACAGCCGCGCCATGGAGCGGTGGCTCGGCCGGGCCCGCGCCCCACGCTACTGGGGCCGTTCCATCGAGGAATACGGCCGCCTGGCCGGGCGGCGATAAGGGGCCAGGGATTGCGTTACCGCCCCTCGGCGGGCGCGCCGCCCGGCTAGCGGAAGTCCTTGGCGTTGATCGCGTGCTTGTCGAGGAGGCCGTGCAGGGTGGGCCGGCTCACCTTGAGCTCGCGCGCGGCCTGGCTCACGTTGCCACGATGGCGGCTCAGCACCTCCACCAGCGTCTGACGCTCCACCCGTTCGCGCGTATCCCGCAGCGACCCCGGCTGGGCGGGCTCGGCCGGCGTGAGATCCAGATCGGAGGGCATGATCACGCGGCCCCGGCTCATGATCACGGCACGGCTCACCCGGTTCTCCATCTCGCGGACATTACCCGGCCAGTCGTGGGCCATCATGGCCTGGATCGCGTCCGGCCCGAAGCGGACGCGGCGCCGGTGCTCCTGGCCGGCCCGCTCGAGGAAGCGGTTGGCGATCAGGAGGATGTCCTCGCCGCGCTCGCGCAGGGGCGGCAGGTCGATGGTCACCACGGACAGCCGGTAGTAGAGATCCTCGCGGAACAAACCCTGCTGGAGATGGGCCTTGAGGTCCCGGTTCGTCGCGGCGATGACCCGGAGGTCGACGGCGATGGGCTGGCGGCCGCCTAGGCGCTCGATAGTGCGCTCCTGGAGGAAGCGCAGGATCTTCACCTGCAGAAGAACGGGGAGCTCCCCGATCTCGTCGAGGAAGAGCGTCCCGCGATTCGCCAGCTCGAACTTGCCCTGCCGCTGCACGTGGGCGCCGGTGAACGCGCCGCGCTCGTGCCCGAACAGCTCGGACTCGAGGAGGGTCTCGGGAATGGCGCCGCAGTTGATGGCCACGAAGGGGCCGTCGCGGCGCGAGCTGCGGGTGTGGATGGCGCGGGCGATCAGCTCCTTGCCGGTGCCGCTCTCGCCCTCGATGAGGACGGTGGCGTCCGTCTTCGCCACACGCTGGACCACCCCGAAGATCTCGCGCATGCGCGGGGTGCTGCCGATGATCTCCTCGAAGCGGATGGCGCTCTCGCGGGCCTGCGCGGCCGCCTCCCCCTCGCGGGCCAGCTCGGCCAGGTAGGCAGCGCGACGGAGCACCACCTTGTACTCGTCGAGGTCAATGGGCTTGAGGTGATAGTCGAAGGCCCCGAGCTGCACGGCGCGGAGGGCGTTCTCGCGGTCGCTGTTGCCGGTGACCACCACCACCTTGGTGGTAGAGGACGCGCGCAGGATCTCGTCGAGGGTCTTGAGGCCCTCCTCGGCACCGTCCGCGTTGGGCGGCAGTCCCAGGTCGAGGCTCACGATCCCGGGCTGCACCTCGTGGAAGAGGGCCATCGCCTGCGCCCGATCCTCGGCAAACCACAGCGTGTAGTCGTCGCGGAGTGCGTACTTCACCTGCGTCCGGATGCTCTCGTCGTCGTCGACCACCAGGAGCTTCGGCTTCGTCATGCGCGTGATCCTCTCGCTCCCGCGTCTAGCGGGGCAGGCTCCGGAGCAGCAACGGGTAGAACTCCCGGAGAAAGTCGGTGAACCGTGGGAGGGCGGCCTCGGGAGTCTCGTCACTCCTCAGCGGGGTCGCGATCCGGATCAGCGCCCCGTCGGTTCGTCCGTGCGCGATTCCATTGTACAAGAGCTCGACCCGATACCAGTGGTCGCTGGCGAGCGGCCGCTGGCCGATTTGATACCAGTAGACGATCGCGACGCGATCCGGCCGTCCTTCAAGCACCACGAGATTGGCCTCGAGACGGCCGCGGGGCGCGGCGGGGGCGGGAAGGTCGACGCGGCGCTCGGCGATCTGACTCCATCCGCGCCCAGGGAAGACAAGCTCGCGGGCGGCGGCCCGGCTCTCGCTCTCCTGGGAAGGGTAGTACTCCACCATGGTCCAGACGGGCCGCCCCTCGCGCTCGAAGGCGCGGGTCAGCCGGCGCGGCGCGCGCGGATCGGGCGGCAACGCGTCGACGCCCGACCATGCGGTCGCCCGCCAGCCCGCCACCGTATCGGGCACGGCCTCGAAGTCCATCCGGAGCGGGACATCCTTCGTGCTCGCGGGCGCGGCGACGAGCGCCCCCGCGACGCCCATGAGGGCGAGCGCGACCAGCGCGTGCACCGCCTGGCGCCTCATCGGGGCCGCCCCGCCGTCGCACGCCCCAGCGCCCAGTCCAGCGCCATCAGCATCAGGAAGGTGAAGAGGAAATTTACCGTCCCGTTGAACATGTGATAGCTCGTGTGAAGCGTCCACGGCCCGATCCAGTACGCGGCGGCGGCCGTCGTGGTGATGCGGACGATGTTGGCGCCGATCGCGAAGGGTAGGGTGGCGCCGATGAGGACGAGGCGCACCCACAGCGTCCGCCGCGCCACCGCCGCATAGGCCACGCCCAGCGAGAGCAGGGCGGCGATGGCGGGAATGCTGCTGCAATCGTCGGCGACCTCCAGGTTGATGTTCGGGAGGTGGAGCATGACGCCGTCGCGGAACACCGGCACGCCCATCCAGCCGAGGAAGAACGCGGAGGCCTCGGCATCGAAGAGACGCGACCGGTACGTGATGAGCTTCACCGTCGCCCAGGGGAGCGGGATCATGAAGAGGAGATAGACGATCCCCGCCCAGACCTGGCGCGTGATCCGCCATCCGCCCAGGAAGAGCGCGAGGCCGAGCAGGGTCACGGGCAGGGAGATCCGGGCCAGGAACGGCTCGTCGCCGCGCATCCCCGCCACGAACCCCAGGAGCCCCAGCGCCACCACCGGCAGGCCCCACGCGCTGGGCTCGAAGGGCAGGGCGCGGAGCCGGTCGCGGCGCGCCCAGATGAGATACCCCGCGATGAAGGGGATGGCGAAGCCGTGCGAGAGGCTCGGGAACTTCGCCCACTCGTACACCAGCAAGGGCAGCAGCGGCGCGTAGAGGGCCAGCGCGGCCACCCACGGAGGCAGGAACCACGCCCAGGTCGCGCGGTCGCGGACGAACTGGACGGCGGCGGCGGTGGTCATGGGCGACCCTCTCCCCCACGGGGGCGCGCCAGCGGGAGCCGGAGCCGGAAGGTACTGCCTGCGCCCTCTCGGCTCGTGACCTCGATGGTCCCGCCGTGGGCGTCGACGATTCCCTTGGCCTGATAGAGCCCGATACCCCAGCCGCCACTCTTGGTGGACCGGAAGGGAGCGAAAAGCGACTTCTGGATGAACTCGGGCGACATCCCGATCCCGGTATCGGTGACCTCGCACACGACCTGCCCGCCGTCTTCGTAGCTCCGCACCGTCACGGTGCCGCTGCCCCGCACGGCCTCGATCGCATTGGTGACGAGGTTCTGGATGACGCGGAGCAAGGCCTCGTTGTCGCCCGGCACCGCGGCCACCGGCGCGAACTCCTTCACTAGGCTCACCCGGCCGCCGTCGAGGGGCCGCGTCGCCTCGAGGGCGAGGGCGGAGAGGTCCACCGGCTCCGACCGCAGGCGGGCCGCGTCGGGGGCGGCGGCGAGGCGCGCGAGGAGGGCCTTCATGCGGTCCACCGTGCGTGACAGCGTCTGCAGCGCGTCCTTCTGGAACTCCGGATCGTCGAAGTGCTGCAGCGCGTTCTGGCTCAGCATGGAGAGGGCGGAGACCGCGTTCTTCAGATCGTGGATGACGAAGGACGTGAGCCGGTGGAATGCCTCGAACTCGCGCGCCTGGGCGAGCGTCTCCGAGAGCCGAGCGGTCACGATGACCCCGGCCGCCTGCTCGCCGACCGTCATGAAGAACTCGAGGTCCTCGCGGGAGTAGGGATTGGCCGCGCGCTCGGGTCCGATCAGCATCAGCCCCACGAGCTCACCGCCCCAGCGCAGCGGCACCGCCATCCCGCCGGCCCCGAGCAGCGAGCCGGGTGGGGCGGCCGCCAGATCGTCGGTGACGGGCACCGGCACCGTCTCGGCAGACAACCGGGCCGGCAGGGCGGCGCTTGCCTCCAGCGCGGTGGGAATGCCGCCGAGCTCCACCTCACCCGCGAGGTGAAAGCGGCCGTCCCGCGCGTCGGCGAGGTAGAGCGCACCGCGGGCGGCGCCCGCCGCCTCGGTGACGCCGCTCACCAGGACCGGGCCCAGCTCGTCCAGCGAGACGACCGAGCCGAGACGCTGGGTGAAGGCCAGCCACTGCTCGCGATAGTCGTACTTGGTCCGGTAGAAGTGCCGCGCCACGAACTGCTTGAGTCGCCACCGGACGTTCTCCGACAGGAGCACCGCGCCCACCGCCAGAGCGGACACGAAGACCAGCACCGAGCCCCACAGGAGCTCTTCCTGGATCCCGAGGAATTTGAGGAGCCAGCCGAGCGCTCCCAGGACGAGCAGGTATCCGCCCAGCGCGACGACCACGAGCGAGCGGTAGACGAGGTCCCGCGAGACCGTCACCTCCGAACGCAGGAGCCGGGTCCGGACCAGGGAGGCGCCCACGGCGAGGTTGCCGAGCACCAGCGTCGCGGCCGCGGTGGTGAGGTACACGCCGAGCAGGACCTGGAACAGCAGCATCTGGCTCAGCAGGAAAAAGCGCATGAGGAATATCCCGCCCAGGCCCACCACGAGGTACTTCATCCGCCAGCGGTCCTCGTGCCGGGAGCCGCGGAGATACGTGTCGAGCGCCCCGAGGAGGGCGACGGTGATCACCAGCTGAACCGTCGTCGACACCTGCCCGAGCCGGTCGAGCTGGGCCGCGTAGAACGGCGCGGCGATGTCCGGCAGCTTGAAGGCGGGCAGCGTGACCACCGTCACCGCAACCGCCCCGATGGCGAGACTGCCGGCCCCGAGCCCGAGCCTCAGCGGAAGGGGCCACCGGCCCTTTGCGGGAGCGAAGAGGCCGGCCACGAACACGCTCCAGGGGATCAGCAGGCCGAGGGCCGCCGCCTCGTGGAAGCGGAGCCAGAAGAGGCGGTCGTCCACCTGCTCGGTCAGCGTGATCAGCGCGAGGCCGGCCGCGGCCTCCACGGCGAGGCCGACCATGCCCAGCACGAAACTCCACTTCGTGGCGGGGCGGGAGCCGCCCACCGCCACGCCCGTCGCCAGCGCCAGCGCGGAGAGCGCCGCGAGGACCAGGGCGATGCCGTGGAGAGAAAAGCCGGAGGTGTCCATCAGGCGGCGCCCACCAGGGCGCTCACGCGGGCGTCGGCCACCCGCGAGATGACGTAGCGATGCTTCCCGGACGGGCTCGCTACCGAGTCGACCGGCTCGACCTCGATCCGCGCCCCGTCCTCGAACAGGCGGCCCACGCGGACGGCGATGTCGGTGCGCGCCGCCGCCGACAGCTCCCCCGTCGGCACCACGCGCACCCGCACGTGATCGACCGCCTCCTGCACCACCTGGAACTCCCGGAGGCCGTCGACCTCGCGCAGGATATAGATCACCGCGAGGGCGTGCATGAGCTTGCCCGACGGCGTGACCAGGAAGTCGGTGCGGCGGCCCTCGACGCGGGCCAGCCGTGGCAGGCCTCGGCCGCAGGCGCATGGATGAGGATCGAGGGCCCCGACATCGCCGCTCCGATAGCGGATGATGGGGAGGGCGTAGGACTCGAGATTCGTGAGGACCAGCTCGCCGCCCGCCTCGCCGGGCGACGCCGGCAGCACCTCCACGTGCATGCCTTCCGCGGCGATGTGGAGCCCGCCGGCCGGACATTCCAGCGCCACCAGCCCCCCGTCGCGGCACCCGTATTCGCTGGCGACGGGGCAGCCGAAGGCGGCGCCGATCGCCGCGCGCTGGAAGTCGTAGAGCGGCTCGGCGGTGGTGAAGACGGCCTTTGGCGCCTGCCCGGCGGGAATGCCGCCGGTGCGCGCCAGGTAGCCGGCGAGGAGGGCCAGGGCGCTCGCGTACCCGTAGAGCTTCTGCGGCCGGTAGGCGCGCACCACCGCGGCGTAGCGTGCGAGGGCCGCCTCGCCGAGGTCGAACGCAGACAGGAGCCGCGAGTTGAGCAGCCAGTCGCGGGCCGAGCGCAGCCGATCCTGACGCCCAAGCTCGATGGGCGAGCCCCATAGGACGATCTCGCGGGCGCCCATGTCGGCCCCGAACCAGCGGTGGGCGCGCAGCCGGGCGGCGTCGGTGAAGGCCGACCGCTCGCGGTCGACCAGCACGGTGACGGGCGCGCCGGTGGAGCCCCCGGTGCTGAGCCGCTGCACGCCGCGCAGAGGCGTCCGCGGCTGGAGATCGGCCAGGCGCTCGCGCAGGATGTCCTTGGTCAAGGGGGGAATGCGCGCGAAATCCTCGAAGGACTGGATGCGCTGCGGGGGTAGCCCGTGCTCGTCCAGGAGGCGCCCGTAGTACGGGACCTCGCGATAGGCCCACTCCAGGTGCCGGCGAAGGCGCTCCAGCTGAAGGCTCCGGAGCGCCGCGGGGGTGAGCCACTGGGTGCGCTCGAGCTCCGCCAGCTTGGCGTGGGTGCCCTTGCCCTTGAGCCGCTCGTGCAAGGGAAACACCACCCGGTTGACCAGCGCCGCGTGCATCAGCGCGGCCCCCGCGCGCCCGGCTCGGCCAGGCCCGACACCGGGGCGCCCGCCGGACGGCCGCGCCCCAGCACGCGCTCGAACTCGTCGAGCACGCCCCGCACCGCGCTGTCCCAGGAGTGGGCCTGCGCGTGATTGACGAGGAGCTGCGGATCCCAGCGCCGCTCCAGCCCTTCGCGCATGGCGGCGGCGAGCGCGCCGTCGTCCTGGGGTGGGACGAGAATTCCGAGGCCCTCGTGGCTCACGATCTCGGCGTTGCCGCCTACCCGCGTGCTCACCACCGGGGTGCCGCAGGCGAGCGACTCGAGCAGGACATTGGCCCACCCTTCCGAGCGCGTGGCCAGGCAAAAGAGGTCGGCGGCGGCCAGCCAGGTCGCCACCTCGTCGTGAGCGCGCTCGCCGACCAGGCGCAGCCGGTTCGACACGCCGAGCCGCGCCGCCACGCTCTCGATCAGCGGCCGGGAGGAGTCGCCCGGTCGCTCGCCGCCCACGATGACGTAGAGCAGATCGGGGAAGCGCCGCGCCAGCTCGGGGAGCTGCGCGACGACGCGGTGATGACCCTTGCCCTCGTTGAGCCCGCCCACCGAGAGGAGGATGGTCGCCTTGTCGGGAAGCCCGAGGGCGCGCCGCGCGTCCGCGGGATCGCGCGGGACGAATACGTCGGCGTCCACCCCGTTGGGGATGACACGGATGTGCTCGGCGGGGATGCCCAGCCCGGCGGCGACGCCCTTGAGCGACTGGCTCACCGCGAGCACCCGCGCCGCCCGGCGCAGCGCCCAGCGGATCTGGGGCCGGTGCAGGGGATAGTGGCGCAGCCGGACGATGCTCCCCCGGAGCGTGATCACCACGGGCACGCGGAACACGGCCCCGAGCAGCGCGGCGGCCAGCCCGTCCGGATAGACGAAGTGTGCGTCGATGAGGTCGAAGGGGAAGCGGCGACGCAGCCGGGCCAGAATCGGCAGCAGCGAGGCCGCGTAGAGCCCCCCGTCCGTCCACTTCGCGTAGCGCGGCACGCAGAGGACGCGCGGATGATAGACGCGGAAGCCCTCTTCGCCCTCGGTCGCGGGCACACCCGACCAGTGCGGACGGATCCAGCCGTTGCCGGGGAACCAGGGCACGGGCGCCACCACGGAGACGTCGCAGTGCCGCGCGACGCGGCGCATCCGCTCGGCGACGAAGACGCCGAAGGCGGGCTGCCGCACGTTGGGGAATACCGTGCTCAGCGTCAGGATGCGCATCTCACCGTCTCCCCCGGAGGCTCGCGTAGAGATCGACGTAGCGCTGCACGATGCGCGGCCAGCTGCGCTCGCGGATCATGGCCTCGCGCGCGCGAGTCCCCAGGCGGCACCGGGCCTCGGCGTCGCGGGCGAGACGGGCGAGCGCGTCCACCAGGCCGTCGCGGGACTCCGCGGGCACCAGGAGGCCGGTCACGTCGTGCTCGATCAGCTCGGCGAGGCCGCCCACGTCGCTCGCCACCACCGGGCGGGCCATGGACATCGCCTCCAGCGGCTTGAGCGGCGTGACCAGCTCGGTGAGGCGCATGCGCCGCCGCGGGCAGACGAAGACGTCGGTGACCGAGTAGAAGTCCCGGACCTCCGCGAAGGGCACCTGGCCGGTGAAGATCACCGCGTCGCCCAGCGGCGCGGCGGCGGCCCGGAGCGCCGCGTCTTCCTCGCCGCCGCCCACGAGCAGGAGCCGCGCATCGGGCACACGCGCGCGAAGCGCCGGCACCGCTCCCAGGAGGAAGCGCAGCCCCTCGTAGTGGTAGAAGGAGCCGATGAAGCTCAGCACGGGGCCGCCGTTCAGCCCCAGGCGCTCGGCCACCGCGCGCGAGCGTTCCACCGGCTGGAACCACTCGGTGTCGACGCCGTTGGGCGCCACCCGGATGCGGTCGGCGGGAACCCCGCGCGCGATGAGCTCCGTGCGCATCCCCTGAGCGATGGTCACCACCGCATCCGCGCGCTTGAACATGAAGGTCTCGAGCGCCCGGCTCACCCGGTAGCGGAGCGACCCCTCACGCGTGGTGCCGTGATCGACGGCGGCATCTTCCCAGAAGGCTCGCGCCTCGTACACCACGGGGATCCCCAGCCGCCGCGCCACCCAGAGGGCGGGCAGCCCGTTGAGCACGGGGGAGTGGGCGTGGATGACCTGGGCGCCCTCGGCCCGCGCCACGTCGCGCACGCGCCGCGCCAGCCGCCACATGAGCCCGAGCTCGCGGGCGATGGGCAGACGCCCGCTCCGGCGGCCCGGTGTCCGGTAGTGGGGGATCCCGTCCCGGTCCTCGCGGGGCGCCGGCGCGGGCCCGTGCTTGGGCGAAGTCACCACGACCGGACGGAGTCCCGCCTGGGACTGGAAGACGACGATGTTGCGGCTGCGCGTGCTGTAGCCGCTCATCACCGGCAGCGAGTGGTCCAGGACGTGGAGAATGGTCACCGTCCGGCCCCGCGCCGGGCGCCGTCGCAGCGCGCCACGAAGAGGAAAGAATGGGTGGTGACATTGCCCAGCGGAGGCACCGCGTCGAGCACGGCCCGGACCGGTCGCGCCTCCAGGATGCCCTCGAGCCATGGGGCCTGCCGCGGCGGCAGGCGCAGCGCGGGCTGGCGCTCGAGGCGCAGACCCTCGGCCGCAAGCCAGCCTCGCACCTCGGCGGGCCGGTACGCGCGCACCTTGGAGGGCCAGCCGCGGAGCCGCTGTATGCCCCGCCGCGCGAGCGCGATCGCCGCCTGACCGTTGAGCGCTTCCACCACGAGGGCGGCGCCCGGGGCCATCACGCGTCGCATCTCCGCCAGCGCCCGCGCGGGCTCGGACAGGGCCTGGAGCACCCCGATCGACACCACGAGGTCGAACGCGGCCGCCCCGAACGGCAGCGCGTAGGCCTCGCCCGCGAGATAGCGGCCCTTCCGGCCGGGATCGGCGGCCACCGCGCGCTCGAGGCTGGGCACCGAGTAGTCGAGCCCCACGGCGCGATACCCGAGCCCGCCGAGCAGGCGCACATAGGTGCCGCCGCCGCAGCCCAGCTCCAGGATGCGGGCGCGCTCCGGCAGGCCCAGGTCGGGAAGGAGGGCGGCGAACGTCGCCACCCGCCGCCGCAGGCCCGCGTCCGACCAGCCCGAGATGCGCGGCTCGTCGTCGAAGGCGCGGGCGAAGCGCTCGAAGCGCGCGCGCCACTCCGACTCGAAACGGGAATCGTGGCTCATCCGGTGGGCGCCCCGTCGATGAAGGTGCGGTGCCATAGCTCGAGCATCAGGAGTGCCCAGAGCGGCGTGGCATGGTCGCCGCGGCCCTGCTGATGCCGCTCCCACAGGGTGCGGACGGCGGTCGCGCGCACGTACCCCCGGCCCAGCGCCCGCGGCGACAGCAGGAGATCGTGCGCCATGTCCTTGAGCTCGCCCCGCAGCCAGGCGGCGAGGGGAATCTCGAAGCCCTGCTTGGGCCGGTGCACCGCGGAGGCGGGCACCCGCGCGTCGAGGTGCCGCTTGAGGAGGTACTTCGAGGTGCGGCCGCGGTACTTCCACTCCGGGGACACCGAGGCGGCGAATTCCACCACCCGGTGATCCAGCAGGGGGGCGCGCACCTCCAGCGAGGAGGCCATGCTCATCCGGTCCACCTTCACCAGTATGTCGTTGACGAGCCAGGTCTTGAAGTCGACGTAGAGGAGCTGGCTCAGCGGGTCGAGGTGGGCCACGCGATCGAAATGCCGCGCGAAGGCGCTGAAGGAATCGTGGCCACCGAGCTCGCGGCGGAGCTCGGGGCTGATGAGCCCGGCCTTGTCCGCCGGGCGCAGGACGGACAGGTCGCAGAAGTAGGCGCGCTCGAAGCTGGTCCCAAGATTCTGCAGGAAGTAGCGGGCGCGCAGCGGGCGCGGCAGCCAGTCCGCCTTGGGATAGATCCGGCCGAGCGGGCCCAGCACACCCCGCCGCGCCCAATCGGGCAAGAGCCGGCGGAAGCGGGACTCCCAGCGATTCAGCCCGTACCGCCGCTGATAGCCCGCGAAGATCTCGTCGCCCCCGTCGCCGGAGAGCGCCACCGTGACCCGCTCCCGCGCCGCCTTGGCCACGTAGTAGGTCGGCAGCGCGGAGGAATCGGCGAACGGCTCGTCGAGATGCCAGGCCAGGCGCGGCAGGATCTCGGCGGCCCGCGCCTCCACGAGCACCTCGTGGTGATCGGTGCCGAGGGCCTGCGCCACCGCGCGCGCGTAGGGCAGCTCGTTCCAGCGGCGCTCGGTAAAGCCGACCGCGGTCGTGCGCACGGGCCGGTCGGACAGGCGCGCCATCGCCTCCACCACCGCCGTCGAGTCGACGCCGCCCGAGAGGAAGGCCCCCAGGGGTACATCGCTGATGAGGCGAACGCGCACGGCGTCGGTGAACACCGCCGAGAACTCCTCGAGGGCCTGCGCCTCCGTCCGCTCGCGATGGGGGCCGCGGGGCACGTCCCAGTACTCGGTGAGGCGGATCTGCCCGCGCTCCCAGACGAGGTAGTGGGCGGGCGGGACCTGCGCGACCCCCTGGAGGATGGTCGCGGGCGCGGGCACGCAGCCGAAGGAGAGGTAGTCGTCGAGGGCATCCACCGCCACCGCACGCTTGAGACCCCCGTCCTGGAGCAGCCCTTTCAGCTCGGACGCGAAGGCAAGGCGGTCGGCGTCGTGCACGTAGTAGAGGGGCTTCTTGCCCGCGCGGTCGCGGGCGAGCAGCAGTCGCCGGTTCCGGTCGTCCCACAGCGCGATCGTGAACATGCCCCGGAGCCGGGCCACCCAGTCGGGCCCGTGCTCCTCGTAGCCGTGGACGATCACCTCGGTGTCCGACCGCGTTGCGAAGCGGTGGCCGCGCGCAGCGAGCTCGTCACGCAGCTCTTGGAAGTTGTAGATCTCGCCGTTGAACACCACCGCGACCGTCCCGTCCTCGTTGAACATGGGCTGGTCGCCGGTGGAGAGGTCGATGATGGACAGTCGCCGGTGGCCGATGCCGACCCCGCGTCCCAGGTGAAAGCCGTCGGAGTCCGGTCCCCGATGGGTCATGGCGGTGGTCATCCGGCGCAGGAGCTCCGCGGAGACCGGATGCCCGGGATCGGTGTGGACGATGCCTGCGATCCCGCACATGGCTCAGGCCGCTCCGGAAAGAAGCCGGGGCGTCAGCTCCGCGTAGAGCCGGCGGTGTCCCTCGGCCATGCGCTCGAGGCTGAACTCCTCGGTCGCGCGCTGGCGGCCGGCCTTGCCGTGCCGCGCCCGGAGATGCGGGTCGGTCACGTAGTCGGCCAAGGCGGCGGCGAGAGCGGGCCGGTCGCCCACCGGCACCAGGCGGCCCGTGACGCCGTCCTCGACCAGCTCGGGGTTCCCGCCGGTGCGGGTCGCCACCAGGGGCAGCCCGCTCGCCATTGCCTCGAGCACGGTGTTGGAGATCCCCTCGGCGATCGACGGCAGCGCGAACACGTCGAAGCCGGCGAGGAGGCGCGGCACGTCGGCGCGCTCGCCCAGGATGCGCACCCGCCCCCGCAGGTCCGGCTTCGCCGCGCGCGCCTCGAGATCGGCCCGGCACGGGCCGTCGCCCACCAGCACGAGGCAATGGGACGCGCCGCGCTCGGGAAGCCGCGCATAGGCGTCCAGCAGCCCCATCTGATCCTTGACGGGGTCGAGGCGCCCCACCGTTCCCAGCACCACGGTGTCGCCCTCGACGCCGAGGGCGGCGCGGCCGGCCCCGCGATCGGGCTCGCCGAAGCGGCGCATGTCCACCCCGTTGTGAATGGTCACGATCTTCCGCGACGCCACGCCCACGGTGCCGGCCAGCCAGCGCCCCAGGTCGAACGACACCGTGACGTAGCGGTCCACGAGCGGCGCGAGCCAGCGCCGGATGCGATTCCGGCGCGCGTCGAGCCCGTGCGGATCGGCGATCTCGCGGCCGTGCTCCCCGTGCACGACGGCGCGGATCCGGGCGAGGCGGGCCGCCGGCACCGCGTCGAGCGCGCCCCAGTTCCTGGAGTGGACGACGTCGGGGCGGAGGCGGCGCAGGTGGCCGGCGAGCCGCAGGAGCGCGGCCGGGTCGAGGCCCCGGCGCTTCCCCACCACCACCACCTCCACGCCTGCGGGAAGCCGGGCGGCGAGCGGGCCCGTCGCCGTCATCGCGATCACCGTGTGCCGCATCTCACCCGCGAGGGCGCCCACCACGTTCACGAGCCCGTTCTCCGTTCCCCCCACCTGCAGGGAATCGATGACATGGACCACGTGTGTGCGCGCGTCAACCATCGAGCCACCGCCGCGCCCACTCCTCGAACATCACGAGGGCCCAGAGCGAGGCCGACAGGTCGCGCCGGCCGCGCGCGTGCTCGTCGAGCAGGCCCTCCACGGCCGCCGGGGCGAAGAGTCCGCGCTGCCGGGCCCGCGCGCCGAGGAGCGTGTCGCGCGCGTAGTCCCGCAGCTCGTTCCGGAACCATGACCCCAGCGGCACTCCGAAGCCCATCTTCCGTCGCGTCAGCACGTCGGGAGGCAGGGCGTCGCCCATCGCCCTCTTGAAGATGGCCTTGCCGGCGCCGGCGGCGAGCTTGAGCCCGCTCGGCATGGTGGCCACGTACTCCATCAGCACATGGTCCAGCAGCGGCACGCGTGCCTCGAGGGACACGAGCATACTGGTCCAGTCCACCTTGGCGAGGATGTCGCCGGGCAGATAGGTCCGCACGTCGAGGTACTGAAGGGTGGACACGTAGTCCGGTGCGCCGCTCTCCGCGGCCAGCCGCCGAAACTCGCCCTGATCGGCGCGGCCGCCCGCGCGCGCCCGCGCCTCCCCGGTGAGTAGCGCCGCTAAAGAGGCGTCGCGCTGGTAGGTGACCATGCGGAAGTACCGGTCGATGGGCGCGGCCCCCAGCAGCTCGAGATAGCCTTGACCCCGCGCCGTGGCGGGCAGGGCCGAGGCGGCGAGCCGCGCCGCCGTCCGGCCGACGACTCCGGGAAAGCCGTCCAGGCCCTCGTGGCGCCGCAGGGCGGCCGCGTAGCGGCGATAGCCGGCGAAATTCTCGTCGCCTCCGTCGCCGGACAGGGCCACCGTCACGTGCTCGCGGGTGATCTTGGCCACGTAGTAGGTGGGCAGGGCGGACGAGTCGGCGAAGGGTTCGTCCAGCTGCCACGCCAGCCGCGGCATCACCTCGAGGGCATCGGGCTTCACCACGAACTCGCAGTGGTCGGTGCCGTAGCGCTGGGCCACCTGTCGCGCGTAGGCCAACTCGTCGAAGGCGGCCTCGTCGAACCCGATGGAGAAGGTGCGGATGGGCGCCGTCGACGCCTTCGCCATCAGCGCTACCACGGAGCCGGAGTCGACGCCCCCCGAGAGAAACGCGCCGATCGGCACGTCGCTCACCATGTGGCTCCGCACCGCGTCCTGGAGGTGCCACCGGAGCCCTTCCCGCCACTCCTCCTCCCGACGTTCGGCCGGATAGAAGCGGAGGTCCCAGTAGCGCCGCACCACGGGCTCCCGTCCCTCGTCGAGGAGCAGGTAGGATCCGGGCGGCACCTTGCGAACGCTCCGGAATATCGTGCGCGGGCTCGGCACGTAGTGGAAGACGAGGTAGTCGCGGAGCGCGTCCCAGTCGAGGTCGCGGGGCACCGAGGGGTCCTGGAGCAGGGCCTTGATCTCCGAGCCGAAGAGCAGGCGCCGGCCGTCCCAGGCATAGACCATGGGCTTGATGCCCACGCGGTCGCGCGCGAGAAGGAGCCGCCGGCGCGCGCCGTCCCAAAGGGCGAAAGCGAACATGCCGCGCAGGTGCCGGAGACACTCCACGCCGTACGCCTCGTAGCTGCGCAGCAGCACCTCGGTATCGGACGCGGTCCGAAAGGTGAGCCCGCGCGCTTCCAGCTCGCGGCGGAGCTCGCGGTAGTTGTAGATCTCACCGTTGAAGATGAGCGACAGCGATCCGTCCGCGCTCGACATCGGCTGATCGCCGGTGACGAGGTCGATGATGGCGAGGCGCCGATGCCCGAAGCCGGCGGGCCCGTTCACGAGGATCCCTTGCCCATCCGGCCCGCGGTGGGCGAGGACCTCCGTCATGGCAGACAGCAGGCGCTCGTCCACCGGCCGGCCGTCAACCTGGAGGAGACCCGCGATCCCGCACATCGCTAGAGACCAGCCCGCCGCTGAACCGGCGCCACCTGCCGGGCCGGGACGGTGCCGCGGGGGCGTACAGGGGCGGGAGTGGACGGCGCCGGCGCGGGCGCCGTCTGAAGCACCAGAACCTTCAAGACGATCGTGATCGCCACCAGGTGAAAGAACAGGTCGAAGTACGACATGCTCAGGAAAGCCCCGCACACGAGATACCCGATGATACTCACCTCGATCATCTGAGCGGCGTTCATGTGGAACGCCAGGGCGGGGTCCGATCGCGCCCGGCGCTTGATACGCCGCAGGCTGATCAGCACGGACACGATGAGGCCCACGTAGAGCAGGAGGCCGGTGACCCCGTGCTCCGCCATCACCTGCAAATAGATGCTGTGGGCGTCCTGCATGTGATTCAGCTTATCGTCCGGCGAATAGCGGAGATAGATGGCGGGCGAGAACGGCCGGAATCCCGCCCCGACGAACGGATTGTCCAGACCGAGCGCGTACGCCACGTACCACGAGTTCAGGCGCATGTTGGCGGAGCGGTCCTGCTCGTAGGTCTGGATAGTGCCCATCCGCGCCAACCATTGTTCGGGGACCATCGACTTCCCGAAGATCGCCACGATGATAGCGAGGGGGAGGATGATGAACTTCGCCTTGCTCTTCACGAACATGAGAGTGAGGACCACGCCCAGTCCGAGCACGGCGCCCCGGGAGTAAGTGAAGATGACGGCCGGGATCGAAAAGAAGAGAGTGGCGCGGAGCCCCATCTTCCACCAATACCGCTCCTCGAAGCGGATGAGCAACGCCAGGAGCGGGATGACCATGTTGAGGGCGAGCCCGATCTCGGTGTTGCCCGCGATGAAGCTGTCGGGCGGGCCAAGCACGGAGTTCCCTCCTCCGGTCCCGATGGCCCAAACTCCGCCCTTCAGCCCGAAGAAGCCGATGGATAGCGCGATCACGTAGCAGAGCAACCTGAGCTTGTGGATGTCCTGGAACAGCACCATGGTGACGAACGTGATGAGCAGGATCTTGGAGACCTTGTCGAGCTGGGTCCAGGCGTCGGTGGGATTGATGGCGCCGATCGTGGAGATCACGAAGAGCGCCCACAGCGCCAGTAGCAGATAAGTCTCGATGGTCTTCGGCAGCGGCTTCCGCTCGCGGGTGAAGAGCAACCCGACCAGCGTGGCGAGGGCGATCATCATCGCGAACGGCATCGTATAGGCGAAGCTCCACGTGAGCCGGTGCGGGTTCATGTAGCCGATCCACGACCACATGAGGATGCCGATCCACGGGCGGGTGAGACAGAAAGGCAGTGACGCCACTACGATCAGAGTGACGACGATGTCGCGAACACTCATGCCTGGGACATCCTCGGTTCGGTCCGATTGTGGGCCATGATCCTCACATCCAGATCACGAGCAGCTCTTCGAGCATGGTGATGGTCTCCCCGATCTGCCGGCGGGAGGTCTCGAGGTAATCGGCCCGCTTCACCGCCGAGTGGAAACGGTCCACCGGCGCCCGGGACCGATTCCATGCCGCGGTCACCTTTTTGAAGGCGATCTCGAGCATGGGGTCCTCGGGCCGCTTGTGCAGGGAGTTGATGCCCTTGATCCGGAACATCCCTTCCCGGGCCGCCCGGATGAGCACATAGGCGTTCGACGCCGCCTGATGCCCGATGGCGATGTGCTCCTCTGAGGCGGCCTGGTCGAAGACGGAGAGCGCCCGGCGCTCCTCGGCCATCGCCATCTCGAGCTGCTTGGTGATCATCGACCGCTGGGTGCTGGGCTTCGTGACCGATTCCGGCAAGGTCGACTTCTGAGCGAGCGCGGGGCTGGCGACGGCGAGGATCACCATCAGGGCGGCGGCGACGAGTGTCTTGAGGGTCATCATGGGATGCGTACCTCGCTCGTCTCTAGGTTGAGCACCCGCCGATATTCCTCCTCGATGAGGCGGGCGTGCTGGCCGGCGGAGAACCGTCGCTTCACCTCGGCGATACCCGCCTCGGCGAGCCGGGCGGCCTCTGCAGGATCGCGAAGCAGGGACACCACACAGTCGGCGAGGGCGGCCTCATTCCCCCGCGAGAATAGGAGACCCGTGCGCCCGTGTTCGATGATTTCCCGTGGGCCTCCCTCGTCGCTTGCGATCACGGGCCGCCGCATCGCCATCGCCTCGGCGATGACGCGCCCGAAGGGCTCCGGCTCCACGCTGGCATGCACGACGACATCCAGGAGCTGGAGGGCGCTGGGCACCTCCGCGATGAAACCGGCGAACACGATCCGGCTCGACACCCCGAGCTCGCGGGCGAGATCCCGGAGCTCGCGCGCGTACGCCTCGCCGCCGGCGGGCGGCCCTCCCACCACGCAGGCCCACGCCTCCGGAACGACCCGGAGCACCCGCGCGAAGGCCCGGATGAAGACCTTGTGGCCCTTCCACTCCTGGAGCTGGCCCACGATGCCCACACAGGGCGCCGTCGGGGGGATGCCGAGCGTGGCACGGGTGAGACGGGCGGCGGGCGGCCGGTCGGCGTCGAACGTGTCCAGGTCTACCGGCGGGTACACGACGCACACCCGGTCGGGAGGGATCCCGAGCCCGAGGAGGTTCTCACGGGTGATCTGGGAGTTCGCGATGTATCGGGTGGTGAGGGGTGCCAGGCGGCGCACCAGCCGCGAGTCCCACTCCGGCCCGCGCTGATACGATACCAGCGGGACCCCGGTCCACCGGGACGCCACGAGGGCGGCGACGTCGAACCCGTTATTCTGGTGGATGAGGCGGATGCGGTGCCGGGCGGTGAAGCGGCGCAGCGCGTTCGCGTACGGGAGCGTGTCGGCGACGAGGTCGAGGAGCGCGCCCACCCGTCCCAGCCGCGTCGCCCGCGGCCGGAGACGGCGCCGCGAGGCGATGCGCGTCAGCCGAAGCTCTGCCCCGACCGCCTCGCGCAGGTAGGCCTCCTGCTCGTCGCGGGCCACGACGACGTGCGGCTCGAACCGGTCGCGGTCGAGCCGACGGAGCAGCGTGGCGAGGCTCATCGTCGAGCCCGAGAGCCCGATGCTGTTCTCGATGAGCGCGACCGGCACCGGCTCCTCACCGACCCCGCCGACGTGACGGCTCACGTGCGGCCTCCGAGAATCTCCGCCAGGCGGGGCTTGAGGCGGTCCAGGTCGTGCTGGTTCTCGACGTGCTCCCGTCCCTCGCGGCCCATGGTCGGCCAGCGCTCCGGGTGATCCGCCATCTCCTGAAGCGCGCCCACGATGGCGGCCTCGTCCCCGGCGGGAATCAGCAGCGCGGAGCGCCCCTCCCGGACCATCTCGGGCACGCCGCCCACCCGGGTCGCGACGACCGGGATGCCGGTGGCCTGGGCCTCCAAGAGGACGTAGCCAGCCTGCTCCATGAGGCTCGGCAGCAGGAAGATGTGCGACTCCGCGAGCCACCGGAACACGTCCGGCGAAGCCATGGCGCCGAGGAGAAAGATGGAGCCCTCCGCGCCGAGCCCCTTCACGAGCCTGGTGAGATCGTCCGCGAGTGGCCCGTCGCCGATGATCCGGTACTCGACGCGCAGCCGTGGATTCCGAGCCTGGAACGCGACGACGGCCCGGATGCCCACGTCGAGCCCCTTCTTCTCGACGAGCCGCGCGACGGTCAAGAGCCGCAGGGTGTCGTCGCTGCGCCGGCGCTCCTGGAACGGGATGGCGCCGACGCCGATGACGTGGCGGTACGTGATGATCTTGGGGTCGGCGAATCCATAGCGCCGCAGGGTCGCCCGCCCATAGTAGTCGGTCTGCACGATGAACGCGTCGCCCCGCTCGCGGAGCTCGGCCAGGGACTCCGGCCCATGCTCGTCGCCGATCGCGTAGTCGTCGCCGCCGAACCGGGTGACGAAGCGGGTCCCCGGCCAGAGGTCCTTGAGGACGATGAAGTCCACTCCGTTTCCGCCCCAGTAGCAGAGAATCGAGTCGTACCGCCGCCCCAGGAACGGGGCGACGAACATCACGTTGTTGAGAAGCCGGTAGAGACTACGATACCGCAGCGGATTCACGGCGCGAAGCATCGCGAGGGGGTGGCGGGGCAGGGCGCCCAGGAACGTGCCCAGGGCCCGCGTCAGTCGGGCGCCCCGTTCCTCGGGAATCTCGAAGTAGTGCGTGCGCTCGAGGAGCCCGTACTGCTCGACGTCGGGTTGGGTCAGCCTCTCCCTCGGGTTGCGACGGGCGTAGATGTCCACCTCATGCCCCAGGTCGATCAGCCCGGTGATGTGTCGGAGGATGAAGGTCTCCGACAGCTTCGGAAAGCCGCCCACGATCACGGCGATCTTCATCTAGGCCGCGTCCATCGCGACCGTCCGGCGATACCATGTGCCGAAGGTCAGGAGCAGGAGGAGGGGCCACGTGGCGTCGATCCGGCCCTCGAGATGATCCGCGAGCACTTCCTTGAGGGCCTGCATGTCGAAGGCATCGACGGGCAGCGACGCCTCGTCCTGGACCACGCTGGAGACGCGAGCGGCCAGGGAGGGCCGGTGCCGGATCAGCTCGCCCATCCGAGGCCACGAGCCCTGGGAGGCGGCCGGATCGTCCATGACGTCAGCAGGCCGCCGCCGCACGCGGTCCCGGGCCTGGCGCAGCCGCACGTCGAGGTGCTCGACCAGATAGTGCGTTCCCGGGCGCAACCCGGTGTTCGCGTCCGTCACCGCGGCGATGGCGGGATCGAGCACGCGCAACGCGCGAGTGTAGGCGTCCCCATTCAGCCGCTCCGCCGGGGGCAGGGTGAGGTGCTGGTCGAGGATCGCGTTGTCGAACGCGACGGTGTGGTCCTCGTAGAAGTGACGGACGCTGAGGACATTGAGAAACGCGTTGAAGCGCGTCGCCATCATGTCCATCCGGACGAACTCGCACTGCCGCGCCGGGTCCGGCGCGTGGCTGGCGGCGCGGCCGAGGATGCCGCCCAGCACGCCGCGCGCGCTCTCCTCCAGCCGGCCGACCTCCTTGACCCGGAACAACCGGCGCAGCGCCGGATCGTGCCAGAGACAGTCGCGCTGGGTGGCGAGCACGGCGTCGGTGAGCGCCTCTCGGGACGGCGCGCGCCCGAGGTCCAGCAGGACGTGGCGGTTGAGCGGCCACCCGGCGAGGTGGCGCTGCCGCCGTGGGAGCGCCTGGCCTTTCAGCAGCAGATCGAAGCCGTAGCCGCTGACCAGGCCGTCGAAGCGGCTCCCGAGCCGGGCGCGAATGCCCGCAAAGTGAGCATTGTCGTAGCGCGCTGCCCCATCGCCCAGGGCGGTCCCCACGTCCACGAGCTCCGTGTAGTACTCGGGATCACGGCGGATGAATGTGAAAGGCAGGTTGCGCGTCTCCGCGAGCCGCCGGGCGACCTTCACCTCGGTGTTCTCGAAGTCCGCGATGGTCACAGCGCCCAGCGGGCTCGGCGCGCAGGCAACAATGGCGCGCGAATCGAGGCCGCCGCTGAGCAAGATGCCGGCGCGCGCGGCCGTCCGGAGGCTCCGGTTGATGGCCTGACGCAGGGCTCCTGCCAGCTCTTCCGCCTGCTGCCGCGGCGGGCGGGGCGCTGCCTCGCGGTAGCTCAGCGTCCAGTAGCGGGTCACCTGGGCGGCTCCGTCGCGATACGTCAGCGCACCCGCGGGCGGCAGCGCACGGACGTCCTCGAGCAGGGTGCCGTCGTCCAGGATGGTCTGGAACACGAAGAACTGGTGCATGCCCCGCTCGGAGAGACGGCGGGGAACGTCCGGCGCCAGGAGGCCGCGTACCTGGCTACTCCACCGCAACCGATCCCGCGTCGCGTGATAGTAGAGCGGCCGCGCGGCGAAGCGATCGGTGGCGAGCAGCAGGCTGCGGGCCCGCGCGTCGGACACGACGATGTTGAACTGCCCGTTGAGACCCTCCAGGCCCGCGACCCCTCGGTCGGCATAGCGCTCCAGGCACCGCCCGGCCACCCCACCGCCGCGCGCATTCGGCTCCCCGAGGAGCCGGCCGTCGAACACCAGGGTCGTATCGAGGTCGCTCCGGCTCACCGCAGGCTCCGGCCGCTCGTGGGGGTGGTGCACGCGCGCGACGCAGAGCGTACGATCGCACCAGGTGTCGACGCGCGACACGCCCGTATAGTCGAGGCCCCGCGCGAGCGTCTCGACCGTACCGCGGTCGTCGCGTGTGAGCCCTTCCAGGCGGAAGATGCCGACCAGGCCCGCCATGGTCGGCTCTACGCGTCCCCGTCCTGTTGCCAGTGATGCGGATAGATAACGTGACCGGCCACCTCTCGCGAGGCCAGGCTCGGCCCGTCGACCGTGAAGGTGGTCATCCGCGGCTTCACGTCGAAGAACCGCTGGAGCTTCTCGTCCTGGATGGACACGCTCAGCTTGTACAGGCCGCGCGTGAAGATGACTGGATCCAGCACCAGGCGCATCACCGCCCGGGGCCGCGACACGTCGAGCTTGATCCCGGCGAGCCGCGACGTCAGCCCGCCCAGTGGCGCCCCGTAGGCATTCTCGAAGCTGACCCCCAGCACCGCATCCGGCACCGGCGCCACCACCTCGTACTCCACCTCGAAGCACCCCGCCGAGCCGTAGCTCAGGGGGGCGTCGGCCTCTCCACGGTGGTTCCGGATCACGACCGAGGCCACGCGAACAGGCGCGTCGTCGTCGATCACTGACCCACCCGCCGTGCTCGCCTTCTGGGGCTGCACCGACTGCAGGTACTCCTCGACGATGGCCTCCGGCTCCCCCGCCGCGCGCACGGTGCCTCGGTCCATCCACAGCACACGATTGCAGTGCTGGACGATGTTGGTCATGTTGTGGGACACGAGGATGATGGTCGTCGCCTGCTCGCGCAGCTCGGCGAGCTTGTTGAGGCACTTCGCCTGGAAGGCGGCGTCGCCCACCGCCAGGACCTCGTCGACGAGCAGGATGTCCGGATTGATGTGAGCGGCGACCGCGAAGCCGAGCCGCACCGCCATGCCCGAGGAGTAGTACTTGATGGGCGTGTCGACGAAGCGGTCAATGTCCGCGAAGGCAACAATGCTGTCGAACTTCCGCTCGAGCTCGCTCCGGGTCATGCCCATGATCGCGCCGTTCAGGAAGACGTTCTCGCGGCCGGAGAGATCCGGGTGGAATCCGGCCCCCACCTCGATGAGGGCACCGATTTTGCCCACCGCCGAGAAGGTGCCCCGGGTGGGCACGGTGACGCGGGACAGGATCTTGAGGGTGGTGCTCTTGCCCGCGCCGTTCGACCCGATGAGGCCGACAGACTCGCCCCGCTGGATCTGGAAGTTCACGTCGCGCAGCGCCCAGAAGTAGTCCGCCGAGGCGCCGTTCGACGCGAAAAGCCGGCGCCGCGCGCGCGAGAGGCCTTCGCGAAGGGACGCGAAGTGCCACCCTCGTTTGAGCCGGTAACGCTTCGACACATTGTCGAAGGCCAGCACCGGCCGGCCGTCCATGGCAACCCTAGATGACATCGGCAAAGGTCCGTTCGGCCCGCTTGAAGGTGAAGTACGTCAACCCCAGAAGCGCGACCACCGCCACCAGCGTGATGCCCAGCCGTGGGAGGTCCGGGGTCTGGTGGTAAAGGAGCGCCCGGCGATAGCCGTCGATGATCGGCACCATGGGGTTGAGGAGGTACAGCGACCGGATGCCCTCCGGCACCACGCTCAGCGGATAGGCGACCGGCGTCGCGAACATCCACAGCTGCAGGCCCAGCGTGAGGCCGTGTCCGATGTCGCGGAAGTAGACGTGGATGGCGGAGGTGAGGCAGACGAGTGCGAACGCGAAGAGCACCTGGATGCCCAGCAGCGGCAGCACCCAGAGCATGGTCCACGACGCCGTCGCTCCGTAGAACACCATGAGGGCGGCGAGCATCCCGCAGGCGACGAGGAAATCCACGCCCGCCGATAGCAGGATCGCGATGAGCAGGGTCTCGCGCGGAAAGTAGATCTTCCGGACGAGGGTCGCGTTGGACGTCATCGCGAGCGTACCCTGCGTCATGGTCGACGCGAAGAAGCTCCAGAAGATGAGGGTGCTGAAGGAGAAGAGAGGATAGGGGGTGCCGTCGGTGGAGATCCGCGCGACCTTGTCGAAGACGAGGGTGAAGACCACCATGAGGGACAGGGGCTGGATGATGGCCCAGGCCGCGCCGAGGACGGTCTGCTTGTAGCGCGCGCGGATGTCCCGGCGCGCGAAGCTCAGGATCAGGTACGAGTACTGCAGCAGCTCGCGGAACGAATGCATGGATCCTCCGGACACGGATGCGCTCACTCCACCCTCACGCCGGCCGTCCACCGCGGCGCTCCTCGTCCACGTCCAGGTCCTCATGACCGGCGGGCCCCCGCATCACGCCCGGAACGGTCGCGGCGAAGCCGCGATCCCGCCGCCACCAGCGCGGCGGGTATGACCATCCCCGCCAGGTAGGGCCAGACCCGTAGCGGCTGGCGGCTCGCGACGAGCAGCTGGAGGAGATAGCGCCGTGCCCAGGCCCGGTCGACCCGGTGGCCTCGATAGTACGCGTTCTGCGCCAGCGTCGTCACGGACGTGCGCGTCCTCGCCCGTATGGCCGCCTCGTGGGCGGCGCCGGCATGGCGCCGGTGGAACCGGAGCATCGGGAACAGCTCCAGGCCCCAGGAGAACCCGCGCGTCTCCTCCGGCCCCGAGATGCTCGAGGGCAGGTAGCGATAGCCGACGTAGTCGCCCGCCACGAACGCGATTGGATAGCGGAGGGCGATTCGCAGCAGCATCTCGCTGTCGGCGATCAACCGCAGGCGCGTCTCCCAGGGGCCCAGCACGTGGTACACCGCGGTCGGCACCATGAACTGCGACGGGGTGGCCACGAAGTGGCCGCGCATGACCGCGTCGTAGCACGGGACGCAGAGCCGCCCCTCGGGAGCGGTGGCGAGCCGTGCGCCGACCGTACCCCGGATCAACCCGGGCTCGTCCGGCCCGTCGTCGCGGAACTTGTGTCCGTCCACCACGACCATGCCGGCCTCGGGAAACCGTCGGGCCGCGTCGACCTGCACCGCGATCTTGTCGGGGTGCCAGAGGTCGTCTCCGTCGAGGTGCGCGATGTAAGAACCGCGCGCTCTGACGAGCCCGGTGTTCCGCGCGGCGGAGGCGCCCCCGTTCGGACGCGTGACGAACCGGATCCGGTCGCCGTAGGCGAGGCACCGGGCGCGGGTGTCGTCGGTGGACCCGTCATCCACCACCACGATCTCCAGCTTCGGATAGGTCTGGGCGAGGACGGAGTCCAGCGCCGGCGCCACGAAGGGCGCCTGGTTATGAAAGGTGACCAGCGCGGTCACCAGGGGTGTGTCGGGATCGTTCATTCCACCGTCACGCTCTTGGCGAGATTGCGCGGCTGGTCCACGTCGAGGCCACGCAGGGCGGCGACGTGGTAGGCGAAGAGCTGCAGGGGCACCGCCGACACCAGCGGCGCGATCAGGTCGGGCGCGGCCGGCACGGTGATGGTGGCGGCGGCGAGGCGGGCCACCTCGTGATCGCCGGGGTGACAGATGGCGATGACGCGGCCGTCGCGGGCGCGAACCTCCTGGAGATTGCCCATCATCCGCTCGTAGGTGGCATCGCGCGGCACCAGCGCCACCACCGGCATGTGCTCGTCGATGAGGGCGATGGGGCCGTGCTTCATCTCGCCGGCGGCGTAACCCTCGGCATGGATATAGGAGATCTCCTTGAGCTTCAGCGCCCCCTCGAGGGCGAGGGGATAGTGGAGGCCGCGCCCGAGGTACAGGAAGTTCGGACAGCGCGCCAGATCGCGGGCCAGCGCCGCGACCTCGCGGTCCGCGGCGAGGGCGGCCTCGATGAAGCGCGGCGCCTCGAGGATCTCCTCCGCGCGCTTCCGCGCGTCCGGCTCGGACAGGTACCCGCGGCGTTCCCCCAGGGCGAGGGCCACGAGATAGCAAGCGGTGATCGTCGTCGTGAAGGTCTTGGTCGACGCCACCCCGATCTCGGGGCCGGCGTGGGTGTAGACGACCCCGGTCGACTCGCGGGCGATCGCCGAGCCCACCACGTTGGTGATGGCGAGCACGGGCGCCTGCCGGGCCCGCGCCGCCTTCACCGCGCCCAGCGTGTCGGCCGTCTCCCCGGACTGGGAGATCGCGACCACGAGGGTTCGATGATCGAGCACGAGGTCGCGGTAGCGAAACTCCGAAGCGACATCCACCTCGGCGGGAAGGCCGGCCAGCCGCTCGATCATGTAGCGACCGACCAGCGCGGCATGATACGACGTGCCGCACGCCACCACGACCACCCGCTCCAGGCGGTCGGCGAGGCCGGCGTCGAGGTTGGCCTCGGGCAGCGACACCGTGGCGCCGTCCACGAGGAGCCGCCCGCGCAGGGTATCCGCGACTGCGCGGGGCTGCTCGTGGATCTCCTTGAGCATGAAGTGGCGATAGCCGCCCTTCTGGGCCATCGCCGCGTCCCAGTCGATCCGCGACGGGGCCCGCTCGACGCGGCGGCCGTCGAGCGTCATGAGCTCGGCCCCCTCGCGGGTGATGCACGCGATCTCGCGGTCCTCGAGGATCACCACGTCCCGCGTGTAGGGCAGGATGGCGGGAATGTCGGAGGCCAGGTACGTCTCGCCCCGCCCGAGCCCCACCACCACGCTGCCCGCGCCGAGCTTGGCCGCCACTATCTCGTGCGGGTGCGCGCTCGACATCACGGCGATCGCGTAGGCGCCCCGCAGCTCGCCGAGGGCGACGCGGCAGGCCTCGCGCAGGTCGAGTCCCGCGCGCAGCTGGACTTCGAGGAGGTGCGCGATGACCTCCGTGTCGGTCTCCGAGCGGAACTGATGGCCCTCGGCGAGCAGGCGCTCCTTGATCCCCACGTAGTTCTCGATGATCCCGTTGTGGACCACCACCAGGCCCCCCGAGCAGTCGGCGTGCGGATGGGAGTTGGCCTCCGAGGGCCGTCCGTGCGTGGCCCAACGCGTATGCCCCAGGCCGGTGGTGCCGACGGCGGGCTCGCGCTCGAGGCGAGCGGCGAGGTTCTCGATCTTGCCGGGGCTGCGGCGGATCACGAGGCTGGCCCCGTCGACCACGGCGAGCCCGGCGGAGTCATAGCCCCGGTACTCGAGGCGCTTGAGGCCGTCCAGGATGACCTCCGTGGCGTTCCGCTCTCCGACGTATCCGACGATTCCGCACATTGGGGGTCTCCGTGACCTAGGCGCGCGGCGCCAGCCGGTACCACGCAAGCTTGAGCGCGAACGTGGGCAGATGGTGCTCCCACGGTCCGCCCCGGCGCAGCTCCCAGGGATTCGTATTCGGGGTATTGAGGCCGAACCGAGTGGTGACGGCGCAGGTGAAACCCGCCTCCCGGACCAGCCGTCGGACAGTGTCCGTGTAGTCCGCGGCACCGCCGTTGGGATAGGCGAACGCGCGGGGGGCGGTGCCGCACGCCGACTCAATCATGGTTCGCGAGCCGAGGATCTCCGTCCAGGCCCGCTGCGGGGTGACGCGGGAGAGGATCGGATGGTTGACGGTGTGCGCGCCGATGGTGAACCCCAGGCCCTGCAGCGCGTGGACGTCGTCCCACGACAGCATCAGGTTCTTGAACGTCCGCTGATCGGTCACGCCCAGGGCGGCCAGCAGCACCTCCAGAGCCCGATGGCGCTCCTCGTCGGGTATCTGCTTGAAGTGCTCGAGCGTCCGCTCCATCGCGCGCAGCCGCGCGGCGACGCCCGCAAGGTCGAGCTCCTCGCTCCACGGCGTGCGCACGGAGTCGGCGGAGCACTTCTTGAGGCCGAGGGCGAGGCGATCGAACCACGGCACCTCCGCCGTCCCTATGAAGCCGGTGGCGAGGAAGATCGTGGCGGGCAGGCCCAGCCGGGCCAGGATGGGCGCGGCGTGGGTGAGGTTGTCGCGATAGCCGTCGTCGAACGTGATGGCGAGGGCGTTGCGGGGGAGGCCGCCCCGCTGGAGCCGGTCCACCAGCTCCTCCAGCGGCAGCACCCGGTAGTTGCGGGCCACATGGCGCATCTGCCGCTCGAACACCGCGGTCGGCAGCGCGCTGAAGAACGGATCGCCGTCGTCGTTGACGCGGTGGTAGGTCAGGATGGGGAACGCGGCCTGGCGGCGCGCGTAGCCGACCGCGCGGGTGATGGGCGACAGGAGCCCAGAGTGATGCAGGCCCGACGCCACCAGGTCGATCGCCGAGGGTCGCCGGCCGCTCATGCCGCCCGTCCCTCCTGGTGGCGCCGATGCCAGAGGTGGAGCATCAGTATCGTCCAGAGCTGATCGCCGTAGTACGGCGTGGTGTCCGCCTCGTGCAGCGCGAAGATGCGCTCGATCCCTTCCCGCCGGAAGTAGCCGAGGCCGTGTGCCCAGGGCGAGAGGAGCGTGTCCCGCGCGAGGTCCCGGAACCGGCCGGGCCGGCGCAGCCAGTCGCTGGTGGGGATTCCGAAGCCGTGCTTCCGCTTGGCCAGGATCTCGGCAGGCAGCAGCGAGCGAAAGGCCCGCTTGAACAGGTAGCGCTTCTCCATCCCGCGCACCTTGAAGTCGGCGGGCAGGCTGGCGGTGAACTCCACGAGCGGCCGGTCGAGGAGGGGAAAGCGCACGCCCACGCCCGCCTGCTCGGCGGTGCGCGTGACCTTGACGAGATCGTGGTCGCCGAGGGTAACCTTGATGTCCATGTACATGGCGCGGTTGAGATCGCTCGTCGCCCGCGCGCGCCCGAAGTGCCCCTCGACGATGCGCCATGGACCGGCGGGATCGCAGGCGGCCAGGAAATCGGGCGCGAGGAGATGCTGCCCCTCACCCGCGATGAAGAAGTCGTAGGAGTACAGCCGCCGCGCCATCGGCAGGCTCGCCCGCCGCACGTAGCGCTGCGCCTTGCCCACGAGCCCGACACCGGGGAGCGCTCCGAGGAGCGGCTCGACGAGGCCGCGCCGGGCTAGCGCGGGCACTCGCCCGTACCGGGCGAACACTCGGTCGCTCGTGTAGCGCTCGTTTCCTCCGAAGATCTCGTCGCCGCCGTCCCCCGCGAGGAGCCGGCGCACGCCGCACCGATGGGCGAGGCGCGCGCAGAGATAGGTGCCCAGGGCGGAGTTGTTGCCGAACGGCTCGTCGTAGGCCTCGACGAGCAGGGGCAGGGCTTCGAGGGCCTCGTTCGGCGTCACGATGTGCTTCTCGTGGCTGGCGTTGAAGTGACGCGCGGCCAGATCAGCATAGTGCAGCTCGTCGAAGCGCTCTTCGTGGAAGCCGATGGAGAAGGCAGCGACCCGCTCCCCGGTGATCCGGGCCATGTGGCCGAGCACCGTGCTGCTGTCGGTGCCGCCGGACAGGAAAGCGCCGGTCTCCTTCACGGCGCCGCCGGCGAGGGCCGCCCCCACCGCCTCTTCTACGTAGCGGTTGGTGGCGGCCACGGCCTCGCGCAGCCCGATCCGGCGCTCCGGGTACTCGAGGTCCCAGTACGGCTCCTCGCGCAGCGACGCGCCACGGACGGTCAGGACATGCCCGGCGGGAAGCCGGCGCACGCCCTTCCAGATGGAGGCTGGCGCCGTCACCGCGCGGAGGTTCAGATAGTCGTAGACCGCCTGCGGATCGACGGCGCTCGTCACGCCGGGAAGGGCAAGCAGCGCGCTGGGCCGCGAGGCGAAGGCCAGGCCGGCGGGTGTCGGGACGTAGTAAAGCTGCTTGATCCCGAAGTGATCCGCGCCGAGCCAGAACGTGTCCTGGCGGGGATCCCAGAGGGCGACCGCGAAGGCGCCCCGGAGGTGACGGAGCAGTCCCTGCCAGCCCTCGAGCTCATAGAGGCGCGCGAGCACCTCGCATCCAGCGGTCAGGCCGGTGAGGGCGCGGAGCTCCTGCAGGTTGACGAGGTCCAGATCGGCGGCCGCGATGGCGGCCTGGTAGCGTTTGGGCGCCTTGCCGCTCGCCCCGGTGAGGAAGCCAACACTGCCGGACGTCAGCGTGAACGGCGTGCCCGCGCCGGGCACCCGGACGGCCATTGCCTCAAGCAGTGCGGGGTCGACCGGCTGGCTCCGGTCGCGGTGCACGAGGCCGGCGATCAGGCTCATGCGAGCCGCTCCCGCACCCGATGGACGACCGGCCGCACCCGCGTGTCGAGGAGATGGAGCAGCCGCCCATAGGCGGTGGGGCGATAGGCCATGAGGTGCGTTCCCTCATGGTTGCCGGTGGCCCAGCGGAGCTTGTAGTCGTTGAGCCCGGGGCCCATGTCGTACTCGTGGATGCCGCCCCGCTCGAACAGCGCGCGGGCGATCGCGAAGTTGAGGGCGCTGCCGGGCGACACCCCGCGCAGGGCGGGATCGAAGTCCGCCCGAAGGGCGTTGACCCGCCCGCCGTGGCGCAGCTGATACTCCATGGCGACGAGCCGGCCATCGAGCCGCAGCGTCCAGAGCGCGAGCCAGCCGCGCGCGGTGGCCCGGCGACTCAGGTCCGCGAAGAAGCCGTGCATGTTCGGCATGGTCGCGATGGCGACGCCGTGGTCGCCCTTCCAGCTCCGGCGGCTCAGGTCGAGGACCTCGGCGAACAGTGGGCCGTCGGCATCGACCTCGGTATGCTCCTCGATGCGCACCTGGCCGGCACGCTCGAGCCGGTTCTGCACGTTGCGGCACGTCTTCTTGAAGCGCTGGGAGGTGCCCTTCCAGAACGCCTCCCAGTCGCCGGCGATCGCCAGGTAGGGGGAGAACGAGGCCTCCGCCCGGCGCCACGGCAGCCGGCCGGGCAGGGCCGCCGACTCGAGCTCCTTCAGCACGGGTGACGTCGCGGGCAGCTTCTGAAGGCTGGCGACGTCCCAATCGCGGCGGGCGGCGAGATGCTCCATGAAGGCGGCGGCGATGGCCCGCGCGCTTCCGCCTACGAGCACGTCGATGAACGGCGTGTCCGGGCACTCGAGGAGAGCGAGCCGGCGCACGGGCATCCCACGGCGCCGCTCCTTCCACCACATGAGCGGCAGCGCGGCCACCAGGCGCCCCCCCTCCTCGACCACCACCACCTCGGGCCGGCGGGCGGGCGTCACCGCAGGCCAGCAGCAGGCGAACCAGTCGTGGCTGAGGAACGGCGAGGTCTGTCCGCTGCGGGCGGCGAGGTCGGTCCAGGCGCCCGCGAGAGCCGCGAATTCCGCCTCGGACTCGATGCGCCGAATCCGGAGGCTCATGGGCGCGGCGCCTCCAGGCGCGCGGCGCTCCCCATCGCGGGCGGGGCGGCCGCTTCCGCGCTCCGCCGTCCCGCGGCGTCCACGACCACCTCTTCGATGCGGGCGAGGACGGTGGCCCACGAATGATGCGCCTCGACGAAGGCCCGGGCGCGCGCGGCGAGCCGGCTCCGCCCTTCGCGATCACGCAGCAGGCCGATCACCGCCTGGGCGAAGCGCCCGGGATCGTCCTCGACGAGAAAGTGCTCGTCCGCGCGCGCCTCGAGCCCGCGCGCGGCCGCGCCGGTAGCCACCACCGGCACCCCCAGCGCCATGGACTGGAGCACCTTGTTCTGGATTCCGCGGGCGATGCGCAGTGGAGCCACGCACACCGCGGACTGCCGGTAGTACGGCCGGACGTCCGGCACCGCGCCGGTGACGGTGACGCCGGGCAGCTCCGCGAGCCGCCGCACGGCGGGGCTCGGATTGAGCCCGACGATCAGGAAGCGGGCGCCGGGAATGGCCCGCGCCACGGCCGGGAAGATGTCCGCGCAGAAGTGCTCCACCGCGTCGACATTGGGCAGGTAGTCCATGGCGCCCGTGAAGATCACGGTGGGCGCGTCCCCCGGGGCCGCGAAGCCGGCCAGATCCACCCCGTTGGGGATCACCGCGGTGCGCGCCCACGGGGCGAAGCTCCGGAGCAGCGTTTCCTCGGCGGCGGTGGCCAGGATGCAGCGCTTGCCCCAGCGAACCGCCTCCGCCTCGAACCGGCGGAGCCGCCGGCCCTCGAGGCGATAGGCCCAGGAGCGCGGCGGCCGCTGCGCCGACGCGTACTGCGTCCACTTGTCCGAGTCGACATCCACGAAGTCCATCACCACGGGCGGCCGGGCCGACCGCACGTAGGCCGCCATCGGCGAGGACGACACGTAGATCGCGTCGTAGCTGCCGCTCCGCAGCCGGGCGCGCACACGTCGGGCCAGCGGCCGCGAGTGGAAGTACGCGATGCTGAGGGAGCGCCCCGCGCCGAGGGCGGCGAGCCCACGCGCCAGCGCGGCGGGCTTCCACAGTCCGCCCCACTCGAGGTCCGGAATCTCGCCACGGAGCGTCGCGAGGCCGGCGCGGTCCGCCGCCTCGTCGATCACGAAGCCGAGCGTGAGCTCGTGACGGGCAGCGAGATGCCGCGCCACCTGATAGGCCCGCACTTTGTCCCCCGTGTGCGGGGGATAGGGAATGCGATGCGCGAGCATCAGGAGGCGCATTGGCTCAGGCCAGCTCCGCCCTTGGGGCGCGCCCGCTCGCGACGGCCTGCGCGAGGGGAACGATCGACTCCACCGCCTCCGCAAGGCGCGCGGTGGTGACGTCCCACGAGTAGCCAGCCCGCACGAAGGCGGCGGCATGCCCGCCGATCTCCGCCCGCAGCGTCGGGTTGCCCAGGAGCTCAGTGATGGAGCCCGCGCAGCCGGCGGCGGAGTCCTGCACGAGGAGGTCCCGGCCGTGGTGAGCGCCGAGCCCCGACGCTCCTGCCGCGGTGGTCACGACGGGTAGCCCAGCACAGAGCGCCTCGAGGATACCCGCCGCCCGACCGCCGTCGGCAGCGAGGGGCGCCACCGCGAGGGTCGCGCGGTGGAGATGCGGCCGCATGTCGGCGACGCGCTCGTGCACCTCGACCCCCTGGACGCGCGCGAGCTCCCGGGCGGACGCTGGCAGGTCGCGCCCCACGACCAGAAAGCGGGTGCCGGGATGCCGCCGGCGCACCGCCGGCACCGTCGCCCGGCAAAATGCCACCGCCTGCGCCACGTCGGCGTCACGCTCCAGCGCGCTGACGAAGAGCACCACCGGCGTCCCCGGCATGCGCAGCGCGGGGATGAAGTGGTCGACGTCCACGCCGTTCGGCACCACGAGGGCGGGCGGGCCCGCCGACATGTCCACGCACCGCGCGGCTGCCTCGCTCGAGACGATGCAGCGCGCGGCCCGGCGCGCGATGGCCTCCTCCGCGAAGCGGAGACGCGCCGCCTCGGTGCGATAGAAGTTCGCCCCGGGAAACGACCGCTCGCGGGCCTGCTGCGTCCACCAGTTAGAGTCCACCTCATCGAAGTCCATCACGATGGGCACGGCGGGATCCGCATCCAGCGCGTACTGGATCATGCTGGAGGACGTCACGCAGACGAGGTCATGCGACTCCGCGCGCTGCCGGTCGCGGAGCCGCGCCTCTAGGGCGCTCGAGCGGGCGTAGGCCATGGTGGCGGAGCTGCCGGTGGCGAGGCTTACTGCGCTCGACAGAGCCTTCCAGCCGCGTGTGACTACCGCGAATTCGAGGTTTCCGAACTCCTCGCGCAGCGACGAGATCGCGCCTGCGGGATTGGGATCGTCGGTGACGAAGGCCAGGGTCACGGAGTGGGTGCGTGCCAAGTGCCGGGCAAGACGCTGCTCCCGCGTGGCATCCACTTCTCGCCGTGACACCGGCAGCCAGCGGCCGAGCATCAGGATCTTCATATTTCGTTGAGGTCTCTCTCTCCGATCCCCATTTTCGGGGGATTTCTTGAGTAAATGAGCGCCAGATCAGCAATATCTGCACGTAGTGTGCCACGGCCTCAGGGCAGGAATCGCGTGAGAAGGGGTCCGGCCCGCTTCGTCACGGCAAAGGGGAGCCGCTTCCACGCCTCCACCGCAAGGCGCATCTTGGGGTTGGACGGGCTCATGTTCGGCATGGTCGCCCCGTCGAGCAGCGCGTACTGATACGGGAGCGGCTGGGGCTCGAAACCCCAGTGGCGCTTGAAGTTGTAGGGGCCCGTGCCCTCGCGGCTCCGGCCGAAGTCGAAGACCCGGTAGCCGGCCCGAGCGACATGACACATGAGCTCCCAGTACATGAAGTCGTTGATCGCGTACTGAAGTGCCTCACGGCGCGCGCCGCCGTAGTAGGGCAGCGCCTGATCCTCGTAGAGGAGCGTGAGGACGCCGGAGAGCATCTCGTCGTTGCGCCAGACGGTGAGGAGCTCGCACTCCTTGCCGAACTCGGCGACGAGCGCATGGAAGAGCCGGCGCGGAAAGACGGGCGAGCCGAGGTTGTGGACGCTGGCCGCGTAGATCTCGTAGAAGGCATCCAGATGCTGATGGCCGATCTCCGCTCGCAGGCCGTGCTTGACGCCCTGCCGCGTCATCCGGCGCTGCTTCCTGGGAATCGCCTCGAGGTTCTCCTCCTCGGAGGCTGAGATCGGCCGCGCGAAGGTCACGTAGAGCGACTTGGTGGGCAGGGCCATCTCCTGGCCGGCCCGGTGGCGCAGCTCGACGTACCCTGCGCCCAGGCGGCGCGCCCGCTCCGTGGCCGCCGCGAGGAGGGCTTCGCGGGCCGCGGGCGCCTCAGCGCAGATGCCGCCGTATACCGCGTACGGGACGGAGATCAGCGCGCGGCCGCCGAGCAGCCCGCGCACCTGAAACAGCGGCAGTATCCCTTCGATCCCGCCGCCGCGCACGGCCATGAGGTAGTGTGGCCGGTGGCCGAAGGCTTCCTGCACCGCGCGCTTCCAGGCGAGGAGGTGGAAGGGGCTGCCGCCGGCGCTGGCGCGGACGAAGGCATCCCACTCCGCGGCGTCGGCTCCGAGCTCCCGGATCTCCACTACGCGCCTCCGGCGGGACGGGACGTCGCCGGCCCCTGCAGGAGCACGCGGACGATGCGCTCGGCCGCCTTGCCGTCCCACAGCTCGGGCAGCTCTCCGGCGGGCCACCGGCCGGCGGCGACCTCGCGCCAGGCCGAGTAGATCGCGGCCGGGTCCACGCCCACGATGCGGTTGGTGCCCCGCGTGGCGGTGATGGGGCGCTCGGTGTTCTCGCGCAGGGTGAGACAGGGCACCCCCAGCGCGGTCGTCTCCTCCTGGATGCCGCCGGAATCCGTGAGCACGCAGCGGGCGCTGGCCATCAGCTGGACAAAGTCGAGGTAGGGCAGGGGCGCAACGAGGCGCAGCCCCGCGCGCGTGGGAAGACCACCGCCCAGCGCCTCCAGGCGCGCCCGCGTGCGGGGGTGCACGGGGAACACGACGGGGATCTCGGCCTGCACCCGGGCGATCGCCTCCATAATCCGGGCAAGGGCTTCGCGCGTGTCGACATTGCTGGGACGGTGCAGGGTCAGCGCGGCGTAGGCGCCCGGCGCAAGCCGCAGATCGGCAAGGATGCTCGACTCGCGCGCCCGCTCCCGGTAACGGAAGAGTGTGTCGATCATCACGTTGCCCACGAAGTGCACGCGGCGGGCGTCCACGCCCTCGCGGGCGAGGTTCTCGTTACCCGCCGGCTCGGTGGTGAAGAGCGCGTCCGAGACCGCATCCGTGACGATGCGGTTGATCTCCTCCGGCATCGTGCGGTCACCGCTGCGCAGTCCCGCCTCGACGTGGGCGACGGGGTAACCCATGCGGACGGCGGTGAGCGCCGCCGCCACCGTCGAGGTTACGTCGCCTACCACCATCACCCAGTCCGGGCGCCGCTCGGCGAGCACGGGCTCCAGCCGGCGCATGATCTCGGCGGTTTGACCCACCGCCGTCTCCGCGCGCGCCTCGAGGTTCACGTCGGGAGCGGGAATCTCGAGGTTCGCGAAGAACGCCTCAGACATCTGGAGGTCGTAGTGCTGCCCGGTATGCACGAGCGTCACGTCCGCTTCGGGATACAGGCGCAGCTCGGCGAGCAGGGGCGCGATCTTGACGAAGTTTGGCCGCGCCCCAACGACGGCGACGATTCTCACCGGGCGCCTCCCAGCGCGAGCAGCCCGGTGTCGGCGAGCACCTCGGCGGCGGGGGCGAATGCGAAGTCGTCCAGCAGACGCGTGAGCCGGGCCTCCGTCTTGCCCACGTTCACGAGATGACGGAACCGCGTGAGGGGCCCTACGGGCAGGCGCGGCTGCTCGGGGTCGATCTCCCACGGATGCAGGTAGACCATGGCCGGCTGACCCTCGCGCGTGTTGATGCACGTGATCGCGCGGCGGGTGACGCCGTATGGGAACAGGCGGAAGTATCCGCCGCCGGCCACGGGAAGGCGCCGTCCCAGGATCTGCACGGTCGAAAGCGGGAACTCGGCGATCTCGCCCCCGCCCGGCCCCTTGAGACGATGCGGGAAGCGGGGCGCGTCGGGGATGCCGTAGCGGTCGTGGACGACGGGAAAGATGCTCGAGTCGTAGCGGAAGCCGGCCTCGGCGAGCACGTCCAGGCTCCAGAGGGTCTCGCGCATGATCGAGAAGGTGGGCGCCCGGTACCCGAGCACAGGCTTCCCCACCGCATCCTCGATGGCGCGCTTCGCCTTGGTGACGTCGCGCTCGAACTCGGAGCGGGTGAGTTGCTGGATCATGCGATGCCCGTAGCCGTGACAGGCAACCTCGTGCCCGAGCGAAGCGATCTCGCGGACGAGCGCGGGGTGCCGCTCGGCGATCCACCCCAGGACGAAGAAGGTGGCGCGCACCCGATCGCGGTCGAGGATGTCGAGCAGCCGCTCGGTGGAGCGGGTTACCCGGCTCTCCAGCGTCGGCCACTCCTCGGGACGCAGCACCCGCGCGAAGGCCTCCGCGTGGAAGTACTCCTCGACGTCAAAGGTCAGCGCGTTCTTCATGCGACCCCACCTCGGCGAGGAGCCCGTCCTCCCCCTGCTCCGCGTCAGCAAAGAACTGGACGGTATGGGCGAGCCCACTCACGAACGAGACGCGGGGCGCCCAGCCCAGGAGGCTGGCTGCGAGCGTGATGTCTGCCCGCGCGGAGCCGTCGGCCTCCGCGCGCGGACGGCCCTGCCGGGGCACAACGTCGGTGCGCAGGAGCCGGTTGACGATGCCGAGCAGCTCCAAGGGCGTGGCGAGCTGACCCGCCCCCAGGTTCACGGCCCGTCCGGACGCGCGGGGCGCGTGGGCGGCGGCGACGGTCGCGGCCACCGCGTCGTCCACGAAGAGGAAGTCCTGCCCGGTGCGTCCGTCCCCGGCGAGCACCGGCCGGCGCCCCCGCCGCACCATCTCGATGAGAGCGGGCACGAAGGCGCCCTGGACCACCGCGTTCTGCCGCGGCCCGTAGATGTTGAAGTAGCGGAGCAGCACGGTCTCGACGTGGTGGGACGCATGATAGGCCCGGCAGTAGATCTCCCCGGCGAGCTTCGAGGCGCCGAACACCGAGACCGGCAGAGCGGGACGGTCCTCCCCGATGGGGGTGCCGTCGGTGGTGCCGTAGATGGAGGCGCAGGAAGCGAACACCACCCGCCGGACCCCCTCGGTGGCGGCGGCCTGGAGCACGTTCAGCGTGCCCTGGACGTTCACCGTGTGTACCTCACCATGTCCCGCCGCCGCGATGCCGGGAGGCAGACCGGCGAGGTGGAACACGCAGTCAACGTGCCGCATCGCCTTGCGCGCGAGCTTGTTGTCGCGCACGTCGCCGATCATCAGCTCGATCCGACGGGAGCGACGGCTCGATGCCGCTCCCCGGTCCGGACCCGCCTGCAGGTTTCGGAGAGAGCCCGTGGAGAGGTTGTCGAGCACCCGGACATCGTCCCCCCGCTCGAGGAGCGCGTCGACGAGGTGAGACCCGATGAACCCAGCACCGCCGGTGACGAGAGCAATTCCCATAGCGACCTCTCAGA